>Ga0163224_100090_pt1 | contig 14224 bp, 18 predicted proteins | sample MSEWel2016_03_03_FD_113141 | JGI IMG/M metagenome (GOLD analysis project Ga0163224, IMG submission 113141) | Subsurface microbial communities from deep shales in West Virginia, USA - MSEEL Well Study Marcellus 5H_2016_03_03 ... | reverse complement strand
TCAGAGTATCTTCAAGTTATTAAGAGAGTTTGATGAAGAGGGAATTGAGAGAATTTTGATAGAGGGTCTAGAGTTGAAAGGTTTAGGTTTAGCGATTATGAATAGATTGAGAAAGTCGGCTGCTTATCAGATTATTGAAGTCTGATTATTGATAGGTCATTATAGCTTATAGTATTTAGTACTATTAAAATTTAGATATAACTGCTTTCCTATTAGAATATATATATAATGTTTTAAATTATATATCGTCTGCTTAATGGGGAGGGTTATAGTGAATATTATAGAGGTAGTTGCTTTGGGAGTGGCTTTAGGAACAGATGCTTTTTCTGTTTCTGTAGCTATTGGTACCAAAAGATTGAGATTACTATTATTATTAAAATTTAGTCTGATTATAGGTATATTTCATGTTATTATGCCTTTAGTAGGGGTAGAATTAGGGCTCTTTTTACATAATCTTTTTGGTAATTATTATTTTGAGGGTACAATAGATAAGATTACTACAACTATCGGTTCTGGGGTATTGATGATTTTAGGTATGATAATGATTTATGAGAATTTTAAAAGTGATCAAGTCGATAGCAACTTTGATCTATATGGCTGGTCTTTAATTATCGTGGCTTTAAGTGTCAGTATTGATGCCTTATCTGTTGGATTTAGTTTAGGTATGTTGGATGCCAATATAGTTTTTAGTTGTATGATTTTAGGTTTTATTGCTACTGTGATGGTTATCTGTGGTTTGACTTTAGGAGATAAGATAGGTAGTTTAGTCAGTGGTAATGCTGAAGTCTTAGGAGGAGTTGCCTTGATTTTATTAGGAATCCACTTTTTATTATCTTAGTAGTTAAATTTATTAATTAACAGGGAGGTGATCTTTTGAAGAAGACTATTTTATTGGTATGTACTGGAAATACCTGTAGAAGCAGTATGGCAGAAGCACTACTTAGGGACTTATTAACTAGGTATGGCAAGGGCAATTATAAGATTAAATCAGCAGGTATCTCTGCCTTTGAAGGTGGAGATGCAGCTTATCAGGCAATTAGGGTTATGAAAGAGGAAGGAATAGATTTAAGTAATCACCAAACTACACTATTGTCACAGCAATTAATAGAAGAATCCGATTTAATCTTAACAATGACTCAAAGGCATAAACTGGTTATTTTAGATGATTATCCTGATTCTAGAGAGAAGGTCTATACATTAAAGGAATATGCAGCTAGGGTTGAGGATATTGAGAATGAGACCAAACAGATAGAAGAGCTACACCAGATAATAGATAAGAAGAGAGAAGAATTTATCTTAGAGTATCAAGATGAGATCGAAGAGCTAGAAGATAAAAGAGAAGAGTTGCTTAGTGAACTTGAGGGGATAGAAGGAAGGATTGCTGAATTAGAGGATGAGTTAAACCAGAGGGTTTTAGCTGAAAAGAGGGAGTTGGCTAGATTAAAAGAGAGGATAGGGAATTTAGATATCTCTGACCCTTTTGGACAACCTATCTCAATTTATAGAGATTGTGCTCAGGAGATTAAGGCTGAATTGGAGAAGATTGTCGAAAATCTAGAATAATAAGCAGGATAATACTATGAATTAGAGAATAGTTATTAGAGAGTTAACAGCTAAGAGTTCATAACTGGAGGTATAGAAATGAAGATTGCATTAGGTAGTGATCACGGAGGAATAAATTTAAAGAGTAAGATTAAAGAGTTATTAGATGAAAAGGGAATAGAGTACCATGATTTTGGCCCAGATAGTACTGATTCTGTAGATTATCCTGATTTTGCTAAAGAAGTAGCTTATAGTGTAACTAATGGAGAATATGATAGAGGTATTTTAATCTGTGGTACTGGAATTGGTATGTCAATTGCAGCAAACAAGGTAAAAGGAATTAGAGCTGCTTTATGCCATGATGTATTCTCGGCTAAGGCAACTAGATTACATAATAATTCTAATATCTTAACTATGGGAGAGAGAGTTGTTGGTAGTGAGTTAGCTTTAGAGATTGCTAGAACTTGGTTAGATACTGGGTTTGAAGGTGAGAGGCACCAAAGAAGGATTGATAAGATTAGTCAATTAGAGGATTAGAGGAGAGTGATCTAATGAAGAATTTAATGAAGATTGACCCTGAATTATTTGAAGTAATCAAAAAAGAAGAGAGTAGGCAGAAGGGGAATTTGGAGTTAATTGCTTCAGAGAACTTCGTTAGTGAAGCAGTTTTAGAAGCTATGGGGACGGTATTGACTAACAAGTATGCTGAAGGATATCCAGATAAGAGATATTATGGTGGATGTGAGTATGTTGATATCGCTGAAAAGCTAGCTATTGAGCGAGCAAAAGAATTATTTGGAGCAGAACATGCTAATGTACAACCCCATTCAGGTTCTCAAGCCAATGCAGCTGTCTATTTTGCTCTGTTAGAACCGGGAGATACTGTACTGGGAATGGACTTAACTCATGGTGGTCATCTAACCCATGGTAGTCCTGTTAATATGTCAGGTAATTACTATAACTTTGTGCCATATGGAGTAAACCAAGATAATGAAAGAATCGATTATGATTTATTAAGAGAATTGGCACTAGAAAATAAGCCTAAGATGATTGTAACTGGTGCAAGTGCTTACTCAAGGGAGATAGATTTTAAGAAGTTTAGAGAGATAGCTGATGAGGTAGGGGCTTATTTGATGGTCGATATGGCTCATATTGCAGGATTGATAGCAGCAGGATTACACCAAAATCCAGTAGAGCATGCCCAGATAGTAACTACTACTACCCATAAGACTTTACGTGGACCTCGTGGTGGGATGATCTTATGTAAAGAGGAGTTTGCCAAGCAGATTGATAAAGCAATCTTTCCTGGGATTCAAGGTGGTCCTTTGATGCATATTATTGCAGCTAAAGCTGTCTGCTTTAAAGAGGCATTAAGTGATGAGTTTAAAGAGTATCAAAAGCAGGTTGTAAAGAATGCTAAGGTTTTAGCTAAAGCCTTAAGCCAAGAGTTTAGGATAGTCTCTGATGGTACAGATAACCATTTAATGTTAGTAGACTTAACAGAGCATGATATTACTGGAAAGAAAGCAGAGCATACATTAGATGAGGTAAATATCACTGTGAATAAGAATACTATTCCTTTTGAAACCAGAAGCCCTTTTGTGACAAGTGGAATTCGTATAGGAACTCCATCTTTAACAACTAGAGGGATGAAGGAAGAAGAGATGAAGAAAGTAGCTAAGATGATAACTAAATTATTATTAAATATTGATAATGAAGAGATTAAAGCCGAAGTAAGAAGAGAAGTCGAGGAGTTGGTTGAAGAATATCCATTATTACATCAAAAATAGGAGGAAATTTTAATGAGTAAAGTACATATTATTGATCACCCATTAATTCAACACAAATTGACACACTTAAGGAAAGAAGAGACTGGACCAAAGGAGTTTAGAGAGTTAGCTAATGAGATTGCAACTTTAATGGCTTATGAAGTAACTAGAGATTTACCTTTGGAAGATGTTAAAATTAAAACTCCAGTTATGGAGACAACAGCCAAGGTGATAGCTGGAAAGAAATTGGCTGTTGTACCTATCTTAAGAGCAGGCTTAGGAATGGTAGATGGTATGTTCAATCTAATCCCAGCAGCTAAAGTTGGGCATATTGGGTTGTATCGTGATCCTGAGACTTTAGAGCCAGTTGAATACTACTGCAAGATGCCAACTGATATTGAATCAAGGGAGTTGATTGTAGTTGACCCAATGTTAGCAACAGGAGGATCAGCAGCTGCAGCAATTCAATTTGTTAAGGATAGAGGTGCTGAAAGTATTAAGTTTATGTGTTTAGTAGCGGCTCCAGAGGGTGTTAAAAAGCTACAGGAAGCACATCCAGATGTAGAGATTTATACTGCTGCTTTAGATGATAGATTAAATGATCATGCTTATATTGAGCCTGGTTTAGGAGATGCAGGAGATAGATTATTTGGAACTAAGTAATAAAAACAGGGCTTTTGCCCTGTTTTTATTAGTTTAAGCTTAAGTATTAGCATTAGGGATAAAAGTTTATAATTATTTTGATTTGTTTAAATTTAGACTTAATAAAGAAAGGGGTTATTTTTATGCGTCCATCATGGGATAATTATTTTATGGAGATGACTGAAGTTGTAGCAAAGCGGTCTACTTGTTTAAGACGAAAGGTAGGAGCATTAATTGTTAAAGATAAGCGTGTGCTCGCTACAGGGTATAATGGAGCCCCTAGTGGTTTAAAGCATTGTGCAGAGACAGGATGTTTACGTGAGCAGAATAATGTACCATCAGGAGAGCGTCATGAGCTATGTCGAGGCTTGCATGCAGAACAGAATGCGATCATTCAGGCTGCCTTACATGGAAGCTCGATTAATGAGGCAACTTTATACTGTACCCACCAGCCTTGTATCCTCTGTACAAAAATGATTATTAATGCAGGAATCAAGCAAGTGGTATTTAAGGGAGCCTATCCAGATAAATTGGCTTTAGAGATGATGAAGGAAGCAGGAATTAAAATAGAAGAGATTAAATAGTTTTCCATAAATTTATAATTGAAAATTAGGTTAAAATTTCATAAAATAAGGTTAGACTTGATTAATAGCAAAAGTTTTAGGCTTAATTTTAGAGGGGCATAATTTATTATGCTCCTCTATTAATGTTAATTATTTTCATTAAAAAATAAATTTAAATTAGAGAGGGGTGGATAATATGTTCATTTATCCATTACTAGTAGCATTATTAATTAGCTATTTAATGGTTCCTCAAGTAAAGCGTTTAGCCTTTAGCTTAGGAGCAGTAGATAAGCCTAACAAGCGTAGAATCAATGTTAAGCCTATTCCTAGTTTGGGAGGGATTGCTATCTATTTGGGCGTATTATTCGCCTTAATCTTGACAGGATTCAGCTCTGAATTTTTAGGGATTATCGCTGGAGGAACTTTAATTGTTATTTTAGGTATTTTAGATGACTTGTATGAGTTATCTGCATTTGTTAAATTATTGGGTCAGATTGTAGCAGGATTAGTACTAATTGGATTTGGAACTAGAATTGAATTTATCAGCAATCCTTTTGGTGGTATCTATTATTTGGGATTGTTAGGAGTACCAATGACATTAATCTGGATTGTAGGTGTGATGAATACTATCAATTTAATTGATGGGATGGATGGTTTAGCAGGAGGAGTGACAGTGATTGCTACAGCAACATTAGCTATCTTTGCATATCAGCAAGGGCAAGTATTGACTGTTATCCTGGCTCTATCAGTTATTGGAGCTACTTTAGGATTTCTAAAGTATAATTTCAATCCTGCTGAAATCTTTATGGGTGATACAGGAAGTATGTTCTTAGGTTTTATGTTAGGAGCGATCTCAATAGTAGGTACCTTAAAGAGTGTAACTGCTATAACATTATTGATTCCTATATTAGTTTTAGGTGTTCCTATCTTGGATACTTTATTTGCTATTTTACGCCGTAAATTAAGTGGACAGCCTATCTTTAAAGCCGATAAAGGGCACTTACACCATAAATTATTAGAATTGGGATTAAGCCAAATTCAAGCTGTTACAATAATTTATTTAATCAGTATCTTTTTAGCTATGATTGCGATTGGTGTTAGTGAGGCAGATTTAAATCAATTGATATTCTTAACTGCTAGCTCTGTAGGATTTATTTTACTAGGAGCTATTAAATTAGGGATATTTAATGTAAAATCTAACTATATAAATGACATCAATTTAAGCAATTAAGCAAAATTAAAGCATAGGATTAATAATTTAATATAATTTCTAGTCAAAAATCTAGGTATTTAGATAAATACCTAGATTTTTTTGTGATTCATTCTCTATAATACCCATAGATGAAATATTTTATTGAATAAGTATCTTATTATAAAAAAACTTGACATTTATGATATAATTTTTTATAATAAGATAATAAAACTGACTAGTCAGTTTTATTATCTTATAGTTTATTTTTGTATTAGTTATAAGTGAATAATAGAGATTCAACTAGTTAATATAAGGATACTCATGTCAAGTAATTGTTAAAGTAGTGCTAAGTCTTAGTTGCTAATATTTATTAAAGTAGGTTCGTTTTATATGACAATTTTAAGTAAAGTTTACTTACTTAAAGAAACTTTACAATATTATATTTTTGTAGTATAATGAGAAATGAATTAAAAAGTGCCTAATCTATAAAGAGCGGGGGAACCATTTTTGGGGTGAATCTAACGATAAATTTAAGTGTGAGGTTAAGTAAATGTTAAGTGTTTGTAACTTATCTTTGTCCTTAATCTTAAATTTTTTATTTAGTAGGGTATCCTCTACCCGAATCCGACAGCTAACCTCGTAGGCATATGAAAAGAGGGGCATACTTCTCCACAGGTATTACTATATGTTCCTGTGGTTTTATGTATATTTAGAGATATATTGTGTAAACTAGAAAGGGATAATTTTGATTTTTACATACTCATTATTAAGTACATAGGAGAATTGTAATGAAAGAAAATATAGGTATTCTTAAAGCTTTAGCCTTATTATCTCAAGTAGGTATCAGTATTATAATACCTATAATTATTTGTGTTTGGTTTGGTAATAAATTAGATCAATGGCTAGGTACTAATGCTATTTTTTTAATCATCTTTACTATTTTAGGTGTTATAACTGGATTTAGAAGTGCTTATAGATTACTTATGTCTACTGAGAAGGATAGGAAGGGATAAGTTGTGAAGGAATTAAGAAAAACTGAGTTTTTTGTGATAAAATACACTATTATATTGAATCTGTTTTTAGCGGTAATATCATTGATTTTTTTTGACAAAAGAACTGCTTTTGGATTATTAGTAGGATCGGTAATGGGGATTGTTAACTTTCATTTATTAGCTATTTCTCTACAAAAATCAGTAAGCTTTACACCTACTAAAGCCCAAGCATATATGGTGGTACAATACATATTTAGATATATACTCTGGTTTACTGTTTTTTATATAGCTTTAAAAAGACCAGATGTCAATTTGTTGACAACAATTATTGGTATGTTAACTATCAAGTTTGTTATTTTAGTAAGTAATATCTTTAAGGTTTTTCCACAGAATCAAGAGTTAACTAGAAAGGAGGGGAGTTAATTAGATGGGATTTATCAATAATTTGATTGATAAGATGTTTCTTGAAGACGTAAACCCTGAGGCTTTTGCTCCTAAAGTATATGAAGTTGCTGGTCTTCCAATTAAATCTACTGTTATAACCACTTGGGTAATCATGGCTATTTTAGCTATATTCGCTTGGTTATCAACTAGAAACTTAAAAGAGAAGCCAAAAGCTTTGAGTTTACAGAATTTTGCTGAATTTATAGTTGATTCAATTCAAGGTTTAGTAGATAGTGCAATGGGCTCTGGAAAACAGAAGTATGTCCCTTATATAGGTACATTAATATTGTTTCTAGCCTTTGCTAATCTAATAGGCATTGTTCCAGGTAGAGACTTATTCAATTTATACACACCAACAGCAGATTTAAATACTACTTTTGCTTTAGCATTAATTACATTCATTGCTGTTCATGTCTCTGGAATTAGAGCCAAAGGTATTGGTGGTTACATAAAAGATTATTTTGAACCAATGCCCTTTTTAGTCCCATTAAACATAATTGGAGCAATAGCAGACCCAGTATCTTTATCCTTCCGTCTATTTGGTAATATGTTAGGTGGAGTAGTAATTATGGGATTGCTATATAGTGTAGTTGGTATACTTATTCCAGGTATAGCAAGCCTTTACTTCGATGTTTTTGCTGGTGTATTGCAGGCTTTTATCTTTACAATGTTGACAATGACTTATATTGCAACAGAAGTTGACTAATCTCTCCATAGTTTAAGAAAGGAGGGTTTCATTTGGAAGAGATATCTAATCTAGTAGTCTTTTTATTAGAATGGTTAGATCAGTTTGATGCTAAGACTTTAGTATCTGCAGCAGCAGTATTGGCAGCTGGTTTTGCTATGATAGCAGGAATTGGTCCAGGTGTAGGTCAAGGATATGCTGCAGGAAAGGGTGCTGAGGCAGTAGGTAAGAATCAAAAGAACACTAGTAATATTACATTAGTAATGTTATTAGGAGCAGCTGTTGCAGAGACTTCTGGTATCTTCTCTTTGGTAGTAGCTTTGATTTTACTTTATGCCAATCCATTAGTAGGAATGGAAGGAGTTGCTATTGTTATAGCGGCATCTGTATTGGGAGCTGGTTTATCTATGATAGCAGGAATTGGTCCAGGTATAGGTCAAGGATATGCTGCAGGAAAAGGTGCTGAACGTGTTGGTCAAAGACCTAAATATCAAAGTGTTATTGTTAGAACAATGTTATTAGGTCAAGCAGTTGGTCAAACAACTGGTATTTATGCATTGGTAGTTGCTTTAATATTGTTATTTGCCAATCCATTAATTGGTTAATTATAAAATAAATATTATAAAGGAGGATATTAATTATGGATGGATTATCTTTAATTAAAGCTGCATCTGCTATTGGAGCAGGATTAGCTATGATAGCAGGAATTGGAGCAGGAATTGGACAGGGATATGCTGCAGGAAAGGGTGCTGAAGCAGTAGGTAAGCAACCTGAAGCTCAAGGTGATATTGTTAGAACTATGTTATTAGGTGCTGCAGTTGCAGAGACAACTGGTATTTATGGCTTGGTAATTGCTTTAATCTTATTATTTGCTAACCCACTATTTGGATAAGAATATTTGAAGATGAATAAATATTTATTCATCTTCCTTTAATTATTTTGGAGATTTATTTTTTGTTACATAGTGGTCGTGAAAGGGGGTAACAATAATTGATTTCTTTAGATTTAACTACATTTGTTCTTCAACTAATTAACTTTATGGTATTATATTTTGTGTTAAAACGCTTCTTATTCGGACCAATAACTAATCTTATGAATGATCGTTCTGAAAAAATTTCAGACCAGATAGATCAGGCTATTGAGCGTGAAAATGAAGCAGAACAGTTAAAAGCTGAATATCAACAAAGGTTACAAGATGCTAAGGCTGAAGCTCAAGATATAATTGAAGATAGTCGTCGTAGAGCTCAGAGAAATAAAGAAGATCTTATTAATGAAGCAAAATCTGAAGCTAACCAGAAGATTGAAAGAGCAGAGCAAGAGATTTCTCGTGCTAAACAACAAGCTGTTGAAAGCTTAAAGGATGAAGTGACAAATATTTCAATCCAAATGACTAAGCAATTATTAGAGAAATCTATTAATACAGAATTACAAGAGAAGACAATTGAAAGCTATATTGAAGGAATAGATAAAGATAAGTTGGGTGAGCTAGGATGTTAAGAAACCAAATTGCTGAAAGATATGCTCAAGCTTTATTTGATTTGGCAATGGAAGAGAAAGCTTTAGAAGAGACTCAAACTCAATTTCATGGAATTGTTGGTGCCATTGATAGCAATGATGAACTTAAGCAATTACTTAGCCATCCTAAGCTTAGTAATGGTCAAAAGAAAGAAACATTAACAAAGGTATTTGAAAAAAACTTATCAAATTATCTAATGAACTTTATCAAAATATTGGTAGATAAGGGTAGAGTAGATTATCTACAAGCAATCTATCAACAATTTAAGAAATTAGTTGATATTCAAGAAGGTCGATTAGAAGTTCAAGTTATTTCACCAATTGAATTATCAGCAAAATATCAAGATAAATTAAAGTTAAAATTAGAAGATACCACTAAAAAAGAGGTTGCCTTAAAATTAAAGGTTCAACCAGAGTTATTAGGTGGATTGGTTTTAAAGATTGGTGATAAGATAATTGATGGAAGTTTATTAAATCATCTTAAAAAGCTTGAAAATAAATTAAAAGGTTTAGAAGTAAGCAAGTTAGGGGTGAAAATAGATGAATCTTAGACCTGAAGAGATTAGTTCTATAATTAAAGAACAGATAAAAAATTATAATGTAGAACTAGAAGTAAAAGGTGTAGGAACTGTACTTAATGTTGGTGACGGAATTGCCAGAATCCATGGTTTAGAAGATGCTATGGCTGGTGAATTATTAGAATTTGATAGTGGTGTTTATGGAATGGCACTTAACTTAGAAGAGGATAGTATAGGTTGCGTTATCTTAGGTGATGAGTCTAAGATTGAAGAGGGCGATACTGTTAATAGAACTAATAAAATTGTTGAGGTTCCTATTGGTCAAGAGTTAAAGGGGCGTGTTGTTAATGCCTTAGGTGAACCTATTGATGGTAAAGGACCAATTAATAGTAATGAAACTAGACCAATTGAGTCTGAAGCACCTGGAATAGTAGATCGTCAACCAGTAAAACAGCCATTACAAACAGGTATTAAGGCAATTGACTCTATGGTACCTATTGGTAAGGGACAACGTGAATTGATTATCGGTGACCGTCAGACTGGTAAGACAGCTATCGGAATTGATACAATTATTAACCAAAAAGGTAAAGATGTAGCGTGTATCTATGTAGCAATTGGACAGAAATCTTCTACAGTTGCTCAAATTGTAAACAAATTAGAGGAAGCAGGTGCCATGGAATATACAACAGTAGTGTCAGCTTCTGCTAGTGAGCCTGCTTCATTACAATACTTAGCTCCTTATGCTGGTTGTACTATTGGAGAAGGGTTTATGTATGAAGGAGAAGACGTACTAGTTGTTTATGATGATTTATCTAAGCATGCTGTTGCTTATCGTGAGATGTCATTACTTTTAAGAAGACCACCAGGACGCGAAGCTTATCCAGGGGATGTATTCTACTTACATTCTAGATTATTAGAGCGTGCTGCTAAGTTAAATGATGAGTTAGGTGCTGGTTCTTTAACAGCTCTACCTATCATTGAAACACAAGCAGGAGATATTTCGGCATATATCCCTACAAATGTAATCTCTATTACAGATGGGCAGATATTCTTAGAAAGTGAATTGTTCTTCTCTGGTGTTAGACCAGCGGTTAATGTAGGATTATCTGTATCTCGTGTAGGTGGTAATGCACAGATTAAAGCGATGAAATCTGTTGCAGGAACATTAAAATTAGATATGTCTCAATATCGTGAATTAGAAGCCTTTGCTCAATTTGGTTCTGATTTAGATGAATCTACTCAGAAGAAATTATCTCGTGGAGAGAGAATAGTAGAGGTATTAAAACAGGATGAAACTAGTCCATTAGAAGTAGAAGATCAAGTTATTATTATTTATGCTGTAACTAAAGGATATTTAGATGATATTCCTGTTGAAGATATCACAAGATTTGAGAGAGAGTTTATTAAGTTTATGCAGGCTACTCACCCAGAAGTTGGAGAAGCTATTGTAGAAAGTGGTAAACTAGAAGAGGATACAGAAGAGAATTTAAAAGCTGCAATTAAAGAATTTAAAGATACTTTTGCTACTAGCAAAGATAGAGCTACTGCTTAATTAATCTTCTTTTGCTAGGAAAGTGAGGTGATTTAACGATGGCAAGTATGCGGGATATTAAGCGGCAGATTACTAGTGTTGAGAGTACTAAAAAGATAACTAGAGCTATGAAGATGGTTGCTGCTGCTAAGTTGAGAAAATCCCAAGAAAGAGCAGAAAATGCTAAGCCTTTTTTTGATAAAACTAAGGAAACTTTAGCTGATATTACAGCTAGAATAGATGATGATTTACATCCTCTCCTTGAGAAGCGTGATGTGAAGAAGGTAGGGTATGTATTTATTACTGGTGACCGCGGATTATGTGGTGCGTACAATAGTCGTGTGATTAAAGAGGTTGAAAAAGGTTTAAAAGAGACTGAAAAAGAGACTGAAAAAGAGACTGCTTTAATAACTATTGGTAAAAAAGGAAGGGATTACTTTAAGAATAAAGCAGAGATTATCTCTGAATATATTGAAATTGAAGATAGTCCTGGTTTCTCTACAGCCACCAACATATCTAATGAACTGGTAGAGCTATATACAGAAGGTATTTTAGATGAAGTTCATTTAGTTTATACTGAATTTAATTCTGTAGTTAGTCAGAAAGTAGAGAGATTACAACTATTACCGATTGAGCCACCAGAATCAGCAGAGGTCAATGACTCGGAAGAAAGCTATCTTTATGACCCATCAGCAGAAGAGGTTCTATCTGCTGTATTGCCACAGTATTTAAAGAATGTTATCTTTGGTGCATTAATACAGTCAAAAGCTAGTGAGTTTGCTTCTCGAATGACAGCAATGGACTCAGCTACTGATAATGCTGAAGATATGATTGATAAACTCAAGTTATCTTATAACCGTGCTCGTCAAGCGGCGATTACTCAAGAATTATCAGAGATTGTTGGAGGGGCAGAAGCACTAGAATAGTGGGTCAGGACTGAAGTTAAAGGAGGTATTAGAATGAGTGGAGAAAATAACTCACCTCAAAATATTGGTCGAGTGGTAGAAGTTATCGGTCCAGTAGTTGAGGTTGAATTTAGTAATGAACAGTTACCTGAAATCAATGGTGCGATAAAGATTGTAGATAAAGAACATGATAGAGAAGTAGTTATTGAGGTTATGCACCAAGTTGGTGATAACCGTGTAAAAGGTGTATCTATGAGCTCTACTGATGGATTAAAAAGGGGGATGGAGGCTATCGATTTAGGTGGTCCTATCTCTGTACCAGTTGGGGAAGAGTGTCTAGGTCGTATCTTTAATGTATTAGGTGAAGCAGTTGATAAAGCTGGAGAGGTAAAGACTGAGAAGCGTCTTCCAATACATAGAGAAGCACCAAGTTATGAAGAACAAGATACATCAACTGAGATTTTTGAAACAGGAATTAAGGTTATTGACCTGTTAGCACCTTATTCTAGAGGTGGTAAGGTAGGTCTGTTTGGTGGTGCAGGTGTAGGTAAAACAGTATTAATTCAGGAGTTGATTAATAATATCGCTACTGAGCATGGTGGTTTCTCTGTATTTACCGGTGTAGGTGAGCGTACTCGTGAAGGTAATGACTTATGGTTAGAATTCCAAGAAGCAGATATATTAGACAAGGTAGCCTTAGTTTATGGACAGATGAATGAGCCACCTGGAGCAAGAATGAGAGTTGGACTAACTGGATTAACGATGGCTGAATACTTCCGTGATGAAGCTGGTAAGGATGTATTATTATTTATAGATAATATCTTCCGTTTTGTGCAAGCTGGTTCTGAGGTATCGGCATTATTAGGAAGAATGCCATCAGCGGTAGGTTATCAACCAACTCTAGCGACAGATGTTGGAGAGTTACAAGAGAGAATTACATCTACTAAGAAAGGGTCTATCACTTCGGTACAGGCAGTGTATGTACCTGCTGATGACTTAACAGACCCTGCTCCAGCAACTACTTTTGCTCACTTGGATGCAACTACAGTACTATCAAGACAGATTGCTGAAAAAGGTATCTATCCAGCAGTGGATCCATTGGATTCTACTTCTACCATCCTAAGTCCAAGTACTGTAGGAGAAGACCATTACAATGTTGCACGTCGAGTTCAGGAGACTTTACAGAAATATAAAGACTTACAAGATATCATTGCAATCTTGGGTATGGATGAATTATCTGAAGATGATAAATTGGTTGTATCCCGTGCTCGTAAGATTGAACGTTTCTTATCACAGCCATTCTCTGTAGCAGAGCAGTTTACTGGTATGCCAGGTAAGTATGTACCAGTAAATGAAACTGTACGTGGTTTCAAAGAGATTTTAGAAGGTAAGCATGATGACTTACCAGAAGAAGCTTTTCTTTTTGTCGGTACAATAGATGAAGCTATAGAAAAGGCTGAAAAAGCAAAAGGTCGTGATTAATCATGTCCACAGTGAAACTTAGTATCATTACACCAGAAAAGGTGGTCTATGATGGAGAAGCATCTATGGTAACTGTAAGGACTATAGATGGTGATAGAGGATTTTTAGCAGAACATCAACCTCTAGTTACAGGTCTAGATATCGGTCAGATTAAAATTAAGAATAATGACCAGGAAAGGATACTAGCATCTAGTACAGGTTATATTGAGGTAAGACCTGAAGAGATTAGTATCTTGGTTGATACTGCTGAATATTCTGATGAGATTGATGTGGACCGAGCCAAATCTGCTAAAGAAAGAGCGGAAAAGCGATTGTCTAAAGATAATAGCTCAATTAATTCTAAAAGGGCTGAAATCGCTTTAAAGAAGGCTATGAATAGATTAAAAGTCAGTAAGGGCAAAAACTTTGAGTAAGAGAGTAAAATCTCTTGCTCTTTTTTTATTT
>Ga0163224_100088_pt1 | contig 14343 bp, 11 predicted proteins | sample MSEWel2016_03_03_FD_113141 | JGI IMG/M metagenome (GOLD analysis project Ga0163224, IMG submission 113141) | Subsurface microbial communities from deep shales in West Virginia, USA - MSEEL Well Study Marcellus 5H_2016_03_03 ... | reverse complement strand
CTATATCCCGCTCTAAATAATTAAAGATCAACTCACTCTGGTCATTTAATGCACCTTGCTTAGTATTAAAATCAAACATTTCAAATTGAGTAACTATTAGACTTCCCAAAGAGGCAGAGATTAGAGCAATCAACCCAATTACCACCACCAACTCCAATAAGGTAAAGCCTGACTCATCACTAAGCTTAATATTATCTATCTTTGACAATCCTCTCACCTCAAAGCTCTATATCAATCGATTCTTCTTCTATTGGCAAGCAAGGTAGTCAGCTTAAAGCTCTGCTCACCCTGATACCAGCTCACCTCTATGATTATCTTTTTCAACCCCACTTCAACATCCTCTAGACTAATATTTCTACTAAAGTATATCTTATCTAGCTCTACCTCTCCACTCTGCTCAGTAGCTACCCCTTGTAAGAAAGCACTAAAATCATCACCATCCTCTAAAGAATCAGCCTCTGCCCTTAAAACCGCTAAAGAGTTCTTAGCAAGCTCCCGAGCCACAGTTCTTAAATGAATATCCTCTAAGGCTTGGCTGCTGGTAGTCCAATAGCTACTGAAGGCTACCGCTACTATTCCTAAAAGAGCTGTAGCTAGAACTATTTCAATTAAGGTAAAGGCTGCTTCCTCTTGCTGTAGCTTCATTAAATCACCACACTCTTTTTTTAGTTGACAATTTACAGTGTACAGTTTACAGTGGAGTCGCAGTTATAAACTTCCATTTGAAACTCAAAGATTCTCATCGGCTCAGGTCGAGTTTTCGCTTTGTAAAACTCGTAGGATAAATAATAACTATAAACTGTACATTGTAGACTGTGTTTGATTTAGAGAGAACAATGGGCAATATATTGCCCATTGTTCTCTAAAATAATATACTATGGTAATGAAGGTGCTGTAGTTTCGTCAGTTTCACCTACTGTATCCTGTACACCAGATTGAGAACTATCTACATAGAGATACTCTTTATCACTATCAGTATCCAAATTAATCTCATAGTAAACGGTATATTTTGAATTATCAGAAGTATTATCTACAAAAATATAATTAGAATCAACACTTACTCCAGCTGTTGCTAAATCAGTAGAATAACTCCCATTTCCATCCTCTAACCTATATTTCTCCATTGAAGTTTGAATATTAACTAGATTTGCTCTAACACTATTTTCTTTAGCATCATCTTGGATATCTGTTACCTGTGGTACGATAATCGCAGCTAAGATACCAATTACTGCTACTACTACGATTAATTCTAATAGAGTAAACCCTTCTTGATTTCTGATTAGCTTTTTAAACATCTTCATTCCTCCTAAATTTTATTAATTTATATTATAAACTGTAAGAACAGTCTACACTCACATTTATCTCTTGACCTTAACTCTTCACTAGTCACTCATTACTCATCACTGCCCTTAATACCCTTGTGACATCTTAAAGATTGGTAAGATAACTGAAGCTACAATCCCACCAATTCCAAAGGTTAAAAAGATAATCAAGCTCGGCTCCAATAAAGCAATCATTCGAGCAAACTTCTCCTCCACCTCATCTTGATAAAAGTCGACAATATCATTGAGTTTTTCTTCTAAACCCCCAGTATTCTCAGCAGTCTGTATCATCTGTAACGCAATATCAGGAAAGACATCCTGCTGCTTGAGAGCTGTAGTGATATTGAAGCCATCCTTAATCTTCAGCCTTGCCTTGTCTAACTTGTAGCGGATAGCCCTATTGGTGATATTCTGGTTGACTATCTCCATTCCCTGTAAGAAAGGGATTCCACTTCTTTCTAACAGACTTAGATTCTTAGCAAAGATAATCAGTGAATTCTCTAGAATAAAACCCTTTAAAATAGGCATCTGTAATAATAACTTATCAATCTGATATCTTCCCTTGTCAGTTTGATAATAATAGTAGGTCGATAATAATAATAGAATTATACCTAATAACAAAAGCCACCAATAACTGCTCATCAAGTTACTGACTCTCAATAAAATCTTAGTTGGCAAAGGTAGCTCAACATTGAGTTTCTCAAAGGTCTTCATGAAGTTAGGCAAGACCTTGACCATCATCAAAATCAGTACAATTATTGACGAACCCATAGTAATAATTGGATAAGTAATATTGGAGATTATCTCTTTTCTCTTCTCATTCTGATCCTTGAAATAATCTGCCAAGTTCATCAAAGTCTCATCTAAAAATCCCCCTGTCTCACCAACCTCTACTAATCTAATAAAGTAATTAGAGAAGATATTGGGGGATTGCCTCAAAGCAGCAGAAAAGCTCCTTCCCTTCTCAATCTCTATCGCTATATCTTTAACAGCCCTCTTTAAGCTCTTATTCTCCACCTGCTTTGCCAAGGACTGCAAGCCGTTAACGATTGGAATTCCTGAGCTAATCATAGATGAGAGCTGGCGACAGAAGATATATTTATCCTTTAAACCTACTCGAGCTGGTAAAATCTCAATAGAATTCAATTTATCAAGATACCCTTTCAAGCTAAACCCCTTCTTCTCCACTTCTAAGCCCAATACCAATAAGCCCATCGCCTTTAATTTGGTCAGTGCCTCCTGCTTCGATTGAGCTTCAATTTGCCCTGACTTCTTCCTTCCCGATGAGTCTCGAGCTTGATATTGAAATTTTTTAGCCAACTTATATCACCCCCCACTCTTAATTAAGACTTATTATTAATCTATGGAGACTAGCAATAGATATTGGACCGTTTAAGTCTAAGGTTGAGGATAAGTAAACCATACAAATATTGGTCTAATGTTTTACTCAAACTCCGCCTTAATTCTAACTAATATCAGCTACTCTCAATACCTCTTCAATACTGGTTATTCCTTGATTAACCTTATCTAATCCATCTCTAAATAAGGTAATCATTCCTTCTTCAATCGCAACTTGTTCAATCTTATCTGAAGGATCCTTAGCGACGATAGATTCCTTGATCTTAGGAGTAACCTCTAATAATTCATGGACAGCAGTTCTCCCTTTATAGCCAATCTGATTACAGAAGTCACAACCATCTGCTTGAAGTGCTGTGAAATCAGCAGTCAAATAATCATTAACTAGATGATACTCTGTACTATCAACATCACTACTACATTGAGGGCATAGCCTTCTAACCAATCGCTGAGCAACTACCCCTATAACAGCATCAGCAATCAAGAAGGGTTCTACTCCCATATTAACTAAACGGCTAATTGCTCCTGCAGCACTATTGGTATGGAGGGTACTCAAGACTAAATGCCCTGTTAAAGCAGCCTGAATAGCAGTCTCAGCAGTCTCCTTATCTCTTATCTCCCCTACCATGATGATATCTGGATCTTGCCTTAAGAATATTCGCAATACTCTGGCAAAGGTCATATCTTTTTTAGGATTAACAGGGGTCTGAGTAATCCCTTCAATCTGATACTCCACAGGATCTTCAATAGTTAATATATTCTTAGTATCTTCATTTAGATAATTTAAGGCTGTATATAAAGTTGTTGTCTTTCCACTACCAGTAGGACCTGTCAAAAGTATCATCCCATTGGGTTTTTTAATCAACTCTTTGAACTTTCTCAAATTATCTGCCGAAAAACCGATTGAATTAAAGCTCAATTTCAGATTTGTCTTATCAAAGATTCTAATTACAACCTTCTCCCCTAACACAGAAGGTAGAATCGATATTCTTAGATCTGCTTTAATATTTCCAAACTCAATATTTATCCTTCCATCTTGGGCCTTTCTCCTCTCAGCTATATCTAGACCACTCATAACCTTAATTCTAGATACTAAAGCCATATGGATATTCTGATGGAAGACCATCTCAGTCTGTAAAACACCATCAATTCGATACCTGACTCTTGTCCCCGTCTCCATAGGTTCAATATGGATATCACTGGCCTTATGGCGAATCCCTGTTACTATTATCTGATTAACAGTCTTGATAATAGGTGTATCCTCTAACTGCTCCTGTAATAAGCTCTGATCTATATCATCATCGTCAACAACCTGTTCAAAGGCAATCTCATCGATGCTATCAATAAACTCCTCTAACTCCCTCTCTCCCAAATAAGTCTCAATCAAGCTATCTATATTGCTAGGAGTAGTAATCCGCGGCATTACCTCTAAATTGGTCTTCTCCTCTATCTCATCAACAGCTACAATATTTTGAGGGTTCTCCATAGCTAAGATCAACATCTTACCCTCTCTTCTAATAGGAAAGACCCTATTCTCTCTAATATACTCTTCATCTAAAATTCCAATTATCTCATCTTTAATATTCTCTTTATCACTCTCTGTCAACAATAAGATACCTAACTGGTGATTTAAAGAAGTTGCAATCTCCTCTTCTGTAACTAGACCTAACTCTACTAATATCTGCCCTAACCTCTTATTTGACCTTTTCTGTTCCTTTAATGCTTCTTGTAAATCTTGCTCATTTATTAAATTTTCATCTATTAATATATCGCCTAAGCGCTTTTTATTTAATCCCATCTATTATTTCCTCCTCAATTTAGGAACAATAAAGTTATTTTTCAGATGAAAACCCATTTTCTTGTAGATTGTTGTCGAAAAATAGGTTTTAATAGTATTTATATTCTATGGGCATATTGATAATTCCTCCTTTTAGAGATTATATATCAAAAGTAACTTATGTAATTATTAAGAATATTTTATAAAATAAAGGGATAGCTTATAAGCTATCCCTTTATTTATCCTATACTATTTTAGTCCTTCTAAGATTTGTTTATTAAGAGTAAAGTCATCAATTGATATCAATCATTTAATAATCTAAATTACTCTCTTCTATTATCTTTACTCTACCATAGTAATTAGTACCCCATACCCCCATCATTATCATCAAGCCACCTACAAGATGGAACCAATAAAAGGGCTCACCTCTAAAGAATACACCTGCAATCACAGAGATTATTGTAGTCAAGTTAGCAAATACTGCTGAACGGGATGCCTCTAACTTAGATAATGTAAAGTTGACCAAAAAGAATGCCAATACTGAGGATAAGACCCCTAAATAGAATATAGCAAAGAGTACATCTAAGTTAGTCAAAGGTACTAAATAATTGGCTATAGTCCCCTCTCTAAAATGATTAAAGATAGAGATTGAGTTGAATACACCTGCTCCCATTATCATCATCAAATAGGTTATCTCTATAGGCTTGAACTGTAATGAAGACTTTCTAGAAATTATATTGTAAAATGCTGCAGAAAATACAGCCCCTAATAGAATAAACATTCCCAATAAATTCCCATCAACCTCTCTATTGCCTTTCATCACAACGATAAAGATTACTCCAATTACCGAAATAATGATAAACAATAATTGCTTCTTATCAGGAACCTCTTGGAGAAATATCGCTCCCAAAATAGTTACTAACACGGGAATTAGAGCAATCATCATCCCTGCTTCTGAAGAGGTTGTTAACTCTAAACCGACAGTTTCACAGATAAAGTAAGCTACAGGTTGGCAGATTCCTAATAAAATTAACAACCCCAACCTCTTACCCTTAAAATCTATCTTGATAACCCCCAAAGCCTTTAATACCATCAATAACAGTGCAGCAAAAGTAAATCTCAAAGCCAATAAATGAAAGATATCTAAATAATCTAAAGCCCGCTTAGTAAATAAAAAAGAGAAGCCAAAGATCAATGAGGTTATAACCCCTGCCAAAATTGGCAGATAATCTTCTTTCTGTAACAACTACTACCACCTTGCTTTCTATAAATTATGATTTGAATTATTATTTTTAATTGCTTTTTAATATAGCTAAATATCTATTAATTAATATATTTACAAACTTCAGTAATCGGTGACAAGTGAGGGGTAACGAATAAAAACCTCTTCTCGTCACTCATTGCTGCTCCTACCCCTTCATAGCAATTAAGGCTATCTCCACCTTAACATCTTTAGGCAATCTACTTACTTCTACGCAGGCTCTAGCAGGTGGCTCTTTGGCAAAGTACTCTGCATAAACTCCATTAATTTGACTAAAATCATTCATATCAGCGATAAATACCTCTGCTTTCATTACATCCTTAAAGTCATAACCTGCTTCTGATAAGATAGCTTTTAAGTTCTCCAATACCTGTCTTGTTTGAGCTTCTACATTCCCCTCAATCAACTCACCTGTTGCTGGATTAATAGGTATTTGCCCTGAGACAAAGAGTGTTCCCTTCAACTCAGTTGCTTGAGAATATGGTCCTATAGCCTGTGGTGCTTGGTCAGTATGAATAATTCTTTTACCCATTATTAACCCCTCCTTGATATGTAATTATATTATAATTTTATACTATAACCTTGATTCTTTAAAATAGATATTACTTCAGAAATATGTGCTGAATCTCTAGTCTCCAATACTAACTTTACCTCTGCCTGTTTTAGAGAAATATCTGGATTCATACGGTCATGATGAACTGAAATGATATTGGCTCCACTTCTACCAATAATACCTGCTAGCCTCTCTAAAGCACCTGGAATATCAGGTAATAAAGTTGTAAAGGTCAATCTTCTTCCGGCTTTCATCATTCCCCTATTAATAATAGCAGAAATCATATCTAAGTCAATATTACCACCACTTAAAATAACAGCAAGCTTCTTTTCTTGTAAAGAAGCTTTATTATTTAATACTGCAGCCAATGCTGTTGCTCCTGCACCTTCGACTATTAATTTTGCCCTTTCTAATAAGATAGAAATAGCATAGGCTATCTCTTCATCATCTACTGTTACAATCTTATCTACATACTTAGATATAATTTCATAAGTTAACTTACCTGGTCTTTTGACAGCAATACCATCGGCAATTGTATTTACTTCTGTTAAATCTATTGGCTTCCCTGCTTTTAAGGAAGCTTTCATAGAGGCTGCCTTATCTGCCTCTACTCCTATTACCTTTATTCTAGGATTTATCTCCTTAATAGCTATGGCTATACCAGCTAATAATCCTCCTCCACCAACAGGAGCAATAACTGCATCTACTTTAGGTAAGTCTTCTAAGATCTCTAATCCAATAGTTCCTTGACCAGCAATTACATCTAGATCATCAAAAGCTGGTATAATAGTTGCCCCTGTCTTTTGAGCATACTCCAATTCTTTTTGATGAGCTTCATCATAGGTCTCACCACTTAAAATAACCTCTGCTCCATAACCTCTAGTAGCCTTGATTTTAGCAATAGGAGCACCTTTAGGCATAATAATAGTTGAGTTAATTCCTATTTGGGTAGCTGCTAGTGCTACACCCTGAGCATGATTGCCTGCTGAAGCTGCTACTACTCCCTTTTCTTTCTCTTTAGAGCTTAAGTTGCTTATCTTGTTATAAGCCCCCCTTAACTTAAAAGAGCCAGTCTTCTGTAAATTTTCTAGCTTCAAATAGACCTGATTACCACTTAGCTGACTAAAAGTTCTTGAACTGTCTAAATTGCTTCTCTTGATTATCCCTTTCAATCTATTTTGAGCATCTTTAATATCTTCTAACCCCACCATTAAAATACCTCCTGTTGTGACAATTGAATAAGCTGCTTTGCCTTAATGGTTTTCTACTAATTTATCATAGTTAAATATAGTATCTTAACTATGATAGAACTTCTCTTCTTCCAGTTTAATCATCTTTATTTAAGTTAATTAACTAAAAAAGTTGCCCTCTTTAATTATAAAACAGAAAGCATATTAATATGCTTTCTGTTAAATTAATAGAATCTTAACTTAAATATCAAAAAAGTTACTCTTTAATAATTCCATTAAAATAGATCTCCATAATATCATCTTTAATCTCCTCAACCTCATCAGCTGAAAAATCTTTTCCAAACATAATCCTATGAGCAGAAGTTATATAAATCATACCAAACAAAGAGATAGTAACATTAAGTGGATTCATCTCTTTAAGCTTCTTCTGCTCGATACCTTCTATAATTATATCTTCAATTATTTCTGTATACTTATCCATTATCTCTTTAATCTCATCCTTAAATTTAAGTTTATGCCCCCAAACTTCTCTGGTAAGAAATTTATGGAATTCGCCATGATTTTTATAAAAATTCAATTGGACAGTTATTATCTGTTCTATCTTCTTAATTGGATCATCTAATTTATTTATCTCTTTTTTTACCTTCTCTAATACATCATTTAAACCAAATTTAATTAAAGAAGAGATCAAATCCTCTTTATTCTTAAAATAACGGTACAGGGTTCCTTTACCTATCCCAGCTTCTTATGCAATCTCTTGCATAGTTGTAGCAGATGTCCCCTTTTTAGCAAACTTCTGTATAGCCGCTGCAAATATCTTCTCTTTTTTGGGATGCATTCTATCAGCTCCTCAACCTTAAAATTATAGTTATTAAGAGATTATTAGACACTTATTTTTTAAAAATATCATACCAAAATCAAATAGTCAATCATAGCTACTATTAAATAATCAAATTAAAGAAAAATTTAATAAGATTTAAAAATTATAATTTAAATTAATCTTAATAATAGGATCATTGGCATTTTGATCATAGGATAAATAACCATCTAACCTCACAGGTTTAAGTCCTAACAGATAAAAATCACCATTAAGACCTATACCATAGGCCATAGATGATACTTCATCGTTTAAATAATCAGTAAACAAATATGCTCCAATATCCTTAATATATACCATCTTCGTTAATTCAATCGCTTTTACAAATTCATAGGTATAGGCATAATCTAAAGAGAGTTGAAATTTAGCAAACTTATCTGGTTCATCTCCTCGATAAATAATAGGTGATTCTATTAAATTACTATTATTAAAGACCAATTTAGGCCTTAAATCCCACCTATCATTTAATTTAAAGGAGGTCTTTTTAGAGATTAAGATTTTAGGTTCTTCCCCTGCTTCATCAAAGAAAACATCTACTTCACCACTTAAATTACATCTATTGAGTTCTAGCTTATATCTAGCATCTGCAAAGACATACTTATTATTATCTATAACCCCTAAGCCAGTTCCCCAAAAATAATTATCTTTATAGTATCTAATCCCTAGCTCACCATCATCTCTTTTCTCAGATTCAATTCTAGTCTTAGCTATCATATCAGTATTTTTAGTCAACTTTTTCCACCTAAACTCTGCTTCTAAATCTTGAGAAGCATTATTAGTTGCTAAAAATTTGAAATCAACACTATCTTTATCAAATTCAAAGCCATATTGGGGGATATTTATATAACTTCTTAATAAATCTTGCTTAAAAAGAGAATAATCTTGTCCAAAATGGATAATTGGGTTAAAGTGAAAAGAAGGAACTAACATCCTATCATACTTTATATCATTAAATTCTTGTGCTACATTTAATCTCTTTCTAGCTGGATGCCTCTTTAAAGGAATCGTTTTGGAATTTAATCCTTCTTTTATCTTACTCATCTTCTCTTTAGTAGCTTGATACCCAATCTCGACCAACTCAGCTGCACTACTAAAATCAAAAAAAGAATAGTCTCCAACTCTAGCTTCAATTATTACATCTGAATAATTTTCAATTATTCTTCTATTATTATTTTGTGATACTATATCTACATATCTGTTAACTATCTTATCTGGGTTTTCATAGCTATCATGAATCAGCTCAGACTTAACAGTAGTAGCAATTACAAAGTCTGCTCCTAATGCCTTAGCTGCTTTTGCAGGAGAATTCTCTAAAATCCCAGGGTCTGCAAAATACTTCCCCTCCATCTGATAAAGTGGGAAGAAATAAGGAATAGCATAAGAGGCTTGTATTACTTTAGAGATTCTATTAGTAGTGATCAGGTATTTATTACCACTATCTAATTCTAAAGTTAATAAGGCTGTAGGTATAGGAAAATCTTCTAACCTCTTATAAGGTGCTATATCCTCAAGAAATTTATTAACCTTACTAGTTCCTAAAATATAATCATCATTCATAAAGTTAATATCTAATAATTTGGCAAAGGGGACATTAATGATGATCTCCTCAATCTGCTCAATAGATATTCCACTCCCATACATAGTCCCCACAATTGACCCCATACTGGTTCCTACAATCAAATCAATTGGAATATCCTCTTCTTCTAAAGCTTTAATCACCCCTATATTAAAGAATGCCTTAGCCCCTCCACCTGTCAGTGCTACTGCAACAGTTGGCTTTGAAAGTGATTCAAACCTCTGATAATCCTCTATTAAATATATCTCATCATCTTTAATCACTTTAGTTAAACCTTTATCTTGCTTAAAAGCTGCATAACCACTATTTGAGTTAAAGAGTATCAGCAATAAAAGCACTAAGATTAAATGTTTTTCTCTTAACACAGTAGCATTCACCCCCCAAGTTATGAAAAGACCCTTAAATTTAAGGGTCTTTTTATAATTTACTTAACTATCAACAGGCATATTTTTATCAATATTAATATTATTATAGTTATATTCTTTATACTTGATATTAAAGACTATCGAATAAACTACAGGAACTGCGATAAGAGTTATCAATAGACCAAAGGATAATCCAAAGATTAAGGATACTGCCATCCCCCCAAATAAAGCATCACCACTAAACCAAAGGGGTAATAGACCACAGATTGTTGTGGCACTGGTCAAAAAGATTGATCGCAATCTCCTTTTAGCAGCCTCTAAAATAGCATCCTGTGGAGTCCTATTAAATTCATCTAGCTCTATACCAATTCTATCAATTAACACAATCGAGTTGTTGACTATTATTCCAACCAAAGATATTAGACCCAATATCTCCATAAAACCAAAAGCCTTTCCTGTCACTAATAAGCCAATTGCTACTCCTACTATTGTAATGGGAACTATTAAGATAATAGTCAAAGGTTTCTTATAAGAGTTGAACTGAATCACAAGCAATAATAATATAACCAATGCAGTGATAGGTAATTGGGCTCCAATAGATTCATTGGCTTCTGTTGAACTCTCATACTCCCCACCAAAGGCATAACTATATCCTGCACCCCAATTTGCCTGCTCTTTATCAAGCCATGGCTTTAATTGATTATTTACCTCTGTAGCAGTGATACCATTAACAGTATCAGCTTTAACGGTAATAGTTCTAATACCATCCCTTCTATATATCATAGATGGCTCCCATAAAGCCTTGATCTCAGCTATCTGCTTTAAAGGAACTGATCTACCTGTTCTAAGAGAGTAAACTTTAGTTGTTTCTAATGTAGATATATCTACATTACTACTATCTTTGTCCCTTAAAACTACTGGTATAATATCATCATCTTTTCTATACTCTGTCAATTGCACACCATCTAAGACACTTAGTAACGAGACAGCTACATCTCTATTACTCAAACCAGCTTTCTCTAATCTATCTTGGTCTATATCAATTTTTAACTTCTTAGTTCTTAGCCCCCAATCATCACTGATATCCTCTACTCCATTAATAGTTCTTAATTTATCTTTGACTGAGTGGACTATATCATAAAGCTTATCCATCTCCTTACCTGATACCCTAATTTGAATCGGTTTACCGACTGGCATAATCTCCAATCTGGCAGCTTTAACCTCAGTATCAGGGAATTTATCGATAGTATAACCTTCCAACTTAGGAATCAGCTCTTCAATCACATCAACAGAGGTGGTGTTAATTAAAAAGTAGATATATTCAGGACTATTTAACTCAGCACTATAAGCTAAAGTAAACCTTGGAGCTCCTTGCCCAATAAAGGTTCCCCAATTCAATATTCCTTCATCTTTATACTTTTCTAGCGTTCCACCAGCCAATAACTGCTTGAAGAAATTAACCTCTTCTTGTTCTGGTTTTACTTTTAATTGCTCCTCAATATACTCATCTATATCTTTAGCAACCTCTTCTGTTCTTTCAATCGAAGTCCCTTTAGGTAATTGAACCTCATAGGTCATTACCGTTTTCTTGTCTTTAGGCATGAATATTTTGGGAACAAGTCCCATCCCTTTTACTCCTGAGAAGATTATCAGAAGCACTAAAATAACAAATGCTATTTTATGTTTCATTAGAGTTAACAATATTCTATTATGAACTCGATAGACCTTACCATCATACGCCTCTTCTTTCTTATCAATCTTTAAGAATAAGACAGCAAATAGAGGTACCATAGTTAAGGATAAGATCCAAGATGTCATCAAAGCTAAAGCAACCACCTTAAAGATACCTCCAGCAAACTCTCCTACATCAGATTTAGCAAAGCCTATGGGAGAGAAGGCAGCACAAGTTACTAAAGAAGCTACCAACAAAGGCACCTTAAGCTCTTTAGCTGAAGAGATAGCTGCATCTAATTTACCCATTCCCTCTTCTAACTTAGATATGATTGATTCTGCCATAACAACAGAGTTATCAACTAACATTCCTAAAGATATAATCAAAGCTGCTAAAGAAACAGTATCTATTCCTATTCCAAAAATGGACATCAATAGGAAGGTAATAGCAATTACAACAGGAACTAAAGTAGATACCAATAGCCCTTCCTTCAATCCTAAAAATATCAGTAAAACTGCTATAACTGTTAAAGTACTCTGGATTAAGTTGGCAGTAAAGCTACTTACCTTCTTTTCAACTAATTTTGATTGTAATGAAATAAAATCAAAATTGACCCCAATAGGATATTGCCTCTTAAAATACTTAACTTTCTTCTCTACCTTTGCTCCTAATTTAGTAATCTGCCCTCCATCTTTCATGGAGATAGCCAATCCTAAAGCCTGTTTACCATCTACTCTCATCTTAGAACGGGCAGGATCGATATAACCTTCTCTAACCTCGGCTATATCCTCTAAATTGACACTATTTCCATCAGGAAGGGTAATCAAAGTGTGCTTAATATCTTCCAAATTCTTATAATCTCCTGTTGGCTCAAGAGGTATTCTTTCTGACCCTAACTCTATATTTCCACCTGATAAGATGATATTCCTGCTTGTTAAAATCTGTTGTAATTGGTATGGAGAGATTCCTAGTTCAGCTAATTTAGCATTATCATACTCTATAAAGATTCTCTTCTCTTGCTTGCCTACTATATCAACCTTGGCAACCTCATCTATAGTTAATAGCTCATCACGCATATCTTTAACCATATCTTCTAATTCAGCATAACTATAATCTTCTCCAGTAACCCCAATTATAGTTCCAAATACATCACCATATTCATCATTGATAATAGGTCCGATACTATTTGAAGGTAATTGGCTTTTAATAGCATTGACCTTCCTTCTCATGCTGTCCCAAATCGGTCTAAGATCCTTATACTTTGATTCTATATTGACCTTTACCAAGGAAAAACCTGTCTTGTTAGTGCTTTCTACATAATCTAACTCTGGTATCTCTTTGACAGCCTCTTCAATCTTATCAGAAATCAGATTTTCAATCTTGTCTGGACTAGCTCCTGGCAGATAAGTGATTATCGTTGCAGTTTTGATAATAAAACCTGGATTCTCAGATTTAGGTAGATTAAAATAAGCTCTAACTCCACCTATAATCAATAAAGCAATTAAAGTAAAGGTAACATACTTCTTCTTAATTGCTAATTCAGTAAATCCCATGTGTTGCCCCTCCCTTCTATTTTAATAACCGTACCTCTTGATTATCTACTATTTGAGTTACACCCTTAGTTGCTACAAGCTCTCCTGCATTTAAACCTTCTAGTACTTCTATTCCTTCAGAGTTAAGTCTTCCTACCTTTACTCTAACTTTATTTACTCTACCACGTTCATCAGAAACTTTAGTTACTGTATATACAAAGTTTCCTCCGTCATCAGCCACTACTGCCGATACTGGTAGGATTAAACTCTTTTTATCTGCTGAAAAGTCGAAATAAACCTTAGCAGTCATTCCTGCCTTCAGATTATCTAGACCTTTAGTAATCTTTATAGTTACTGGATAGTTTCCTTGATATCCTCTAGTCTGTCTTCCAATATTATCTACTATTCCTACAAGATTGTCTCTATTAATAGCTGTAATCCCTACTGATACCTGCTGACCTTCTTTAACCTTTGGGATTAAATTCTCATCAACAAATACCTTTACTTCAAATCCTTGATCACCATCAAGAGTAAAGACAGGCATACCTGCATTGATATTCTCATTTGGCTCATAATTTTTTTGAACTATTGTTCCAGAGATTGGTGCCTTCAATTTAGTATACTCTAACTTTAATTTTGCCAAGTCTAGCTGGCTTTGATATGAGGCTACCCTTGCTTTGGCAGTCTCTACACCCTCTTTGGCTTCAACTAATTGTGCTTTGACCTGCTTTAGCTTTGCTTCAGCAGATTCTTTAGCTGCCTTAGCCTTATCATAATCAGCTTTGGCTACATTATCATTCTCATATAATCTTCTAACTCTGTTAAAACTATTCTTTGCCTCTGTAAGCTGTGCTTCTACACT
>Ga0163224_100085_pt1 | contig 14559 bp, 10 predicted proteins | sample MSEWel2016_03_03_FD_113141 | JGI IMG/M metagenome (GOLD analysis project Ga0163224, IMG submission 113141) | Subsurface microbial communities from deep shales in West Virginia, USA - MSEEL Well Study Marcellus 5H_2016_03_03 ... | reverse complement strand
TTAGGGGTACTCTCTAGGAGATTAACAAAAACTAGCTCTTGATAGTCAGCTAGGAAGATAGGATTGAAGTTATCAAAATCATAGACTAGAGTTCTATCGGTATAAGCTAGTTTCTCTAGCTTAGCAATATACCTTGCTCTTAACTCTTCAAAAAGTTGATACTTTTCCAACTGCCAGCCCTTTAAATTATCAATCCTATCTATGTTATACTCATTCAATTCCTGATAAAAGTTAAAGTACTCTGCCGACAAATCAATGATATCATAGTAAGTATTTACCTTTAGCTTCTCTTTATCTTTCTTGGTTAATAACTCATAAAAGATAAGAGTCAGCTTCTCCTCTTTTAACACTAGTTTATCACTCGTAAATACTTTCTCTTTTAGTTCTGAGATTGTTAAAAAGAGACTTGATTGAGCTAAGAAAGGTTGCTGATAATACTTCTTAGCTTGAATCTTATTCTGATTATTATCAAAGACATAGACCTTAGCCTTAGTGTTATCTATTACTTCTTGAAAAAGATTTGTGGAATAATCAATGTAATTTAGTTGCAAACTTTGCACCACCTTTTAGTGATTATAATTGTTAGTTATTTTATTGAGTTCTATAAAGTATTGGGGGTTTCCTGTTTCTATAATAAAGATTGACCGTTATAATTATCTGTTAAATTTTAAGAAATTGTATAATTAGATCAGTATACCAAAAAACCTGTACCTTAGAGTACTCTAAGGTACAGGTTTAATTGAGTTGTTTTTATTCTTTGATTTTACAATCAAGCTTATTTTATCTTTTAATCTCTTAAAGAAACGAAAGCGGTCTTTGAGTCCTCTCCCAATCTTAGATAGCTACCAAAACTAGAATCCAAACCAATATTCCTTAGATAGACATAGCGTTTTCCCCATCTTTTTAAATGATTTTTTGCCTATTTTTTCATCTATGGGAAAAAGGTAGGTCGCCTATAGGCGAAACCTATACTATGGTGAAGTAGCATCTCTCAAACAATCCATAAAATACCTATTACCTAAAAGTATAAATCATATTTGATTTTATCAAATATATAAAAAGAAGTAGTCCGAAACCTCGGACTACTCCCCCTTATATATCAATATTATCAGCTAAATCAGCATTCTTCATAATAAACTCTCTTCTCAGTCTTGCCTTAGAACCCATCAAACGATTAAAAATATCATCAGCCATTATCTCATCCTCAACCTCTACCTTCTGTAGCTTACGATTGGCTGGATTCATTGTAGTGCTCCAGAGCTGACCTGGATTCATCTCCCCTAAACCTTTATAACGTTGAATAGTCACTTTGGTTCTATCCTTATCAGCCATATATCTCTCTAACTGCTTATCTGTATAGAGATACTTCTCCTTTTTACTATAAGTCACCTTATACAAAGGAGGCTGAGCGATATATACATGACCTGCTTCAATCAATTCAGGCATATAACGGTAGAATAGAGTTAAAATTAAAGTACAGATATGAGCACCATCAACATCGGCGTCGGTCATAATAATAATCTTATGATATCTCAATTTACTGAGGTCAAACTCTTCACCAATCCCTGCACCTAAAGCCGTTACAACCGTTGCAATCTCATTACTCTTTAAAATCTTAGTCAGCCTAGCCCGCTCTACATTCATAATCTTACCCTTTAAAGGTAAGATGGCTTGAAACTTACGGTTACGCCCTTGTTTTGCAGAACCACCAGCAGAGTCACCCTCTACTAAGTATAACTCACATTCTTCTGGTTTGCGGCTACTACAATCCGAAAGTTTACCAGGTAAGGAATTATTATTTAAAACCCCTTTTCTTCTAGTCAACTCTCTAGCTTTTTTAGCTGCCTTACGAGCTCTAACTGCTTCTAAAGCCTTCTCGACTACACTCTTAGCCGTAGCTGGATTGACATCCAAATAATAACGGAGATACTCATAAACCACCTTCTCTACAGTGCTTCTAATCTCACTATTTCCTAGCTTAGTCTTAGTCTGCCCTTCAAATTGTGGATCAGTTAACTTAACACTGACTACAGCTGTTAATCCTTCCCGTAAATCTCGACCAGATAATGCTGGATCATTCTTCTTTAAAAGATTATTATCTTTAGCATAATTATTAAAAGCCTTGGTGATAGCTGCTTTAAACCCTGTTAGATGGTATCCACCATCATGGGTATTGATATTGTTAGCAAAGGTATAAATTCTTTCATTATAACTCTTATTATATTGGAAGGCAACCTCCACATAAGTATCATCAAGCTCTTCTTCAATATAAACTATATCCTCAGTCAAAGGATCTTGACTTTCATTTAAATATTTAACAAACTCCTCCAGACCACCACTATAGCAGAAAGTCTCTTGCTTATCCTCTGACCTTCTTTCATCAAGCAAATTTATTTCTAAATTCTTATTTAAGAAAGCAGACTCCTGTAATCTAGTGCTTAAAGTCTCAAATTTAAAATTAAGTTCATCAAAAATCTTTTCATCAGGTTTGAAGGTAATCTGAGTTCCTGTCTCTTTAGTCTTCTCACCTTTTTCAAACTCAGTAACTGGAACCCCTCGCTCATACCTTTGGCGATACACATGACCATCACGATATATCTCCAGTTCAAGCCATTCTGATAAGGCATTTACTACTGAAACACCTACCCCATGTAAACCACCAGATACTTTATAACCAGCCCCATCAAACTTACCACCTGCATGAAGGGTAGTTAATACCAGTTGAGCTGCTGGTAAACCCTTTTTAGGATGAATATCTACTGGAATCCCACGACCATAATCTCGGACAGTTATCGTTTCACCTATCCCAATAGTGATATCTATCTTAGTTCCATGGCCTGCCAAAAACTCATCTATACTATTATCAACTATCTCCCAAACGAGATGATGCAATCCTTTAGTTCCAGTAGAGCCAATATACATTCCTGGCCTCTTTCTAACAGCCTCTAGACCTTCTAAAACTTGAATCTGTTCTGCATTGTATTGACTATTTACTGCCATATTATATTAACACCTCTTTCAACTTCCATCTTTTGTAAAAAATCATGATTACATTTATTATAATAGCACATTAATCAATTGATAGCAACTATTAGCTATAATAAGTCTTGATTTGACCCTATTTATATCTAAATTAATCAATTTAAATAAATATTATTCTAAAAATACAGTGATGAGTGATGACTAGTAGTTAGGAGTTAAGCGTAATTTATTTTACAAATTATAATTTAATGATATAATAAATACTGTCAATCAGCAAATTTGATATATTTCATAGGATTTTATAATTGCTACTAACTTATCTAGAGTATTAATAATTGATTATATAATCAATTATACTTCATAAACCTCTTTGATGCAATTAACTGATTGATTTTAACTGTTTGCTACTAAAGAAATATGTAAATAATTATCAACTAAAAATAGAATTTTGAAGGGAGAAGATAGATATGAAAGACAAACAGATTACACCTGTAGCTATTGAAGACAAAATGCGTAATTCCTATTTGAACTACTCGTTAAGTGTTATTATAGACCGTGCTCTACCTGATGTTAGAGATGGACTTAAACCAGTACATAGAAGAATCCTATATGCAACTAAGAAATTGGGGCTAGTTCCTGATAAACCCCATAGAAAATCGGCACGTATCGTCGGGGAAGTATTAGGTAAATATCACCCTCATGGTGATGCCTCAGTTTATAATGCTATGGTTAGAATGGCTCAAAATTTCAACCAAAGATATATATTAATTGATGGACATGGAAACTTTGGCTCAATTGATGGTGATAGTGCAGCGGCTATGCGTTATACTGAAGCCCGTTTAGCACCTATCTCAGAAGATTTACTTCAGGATATTGAAGAAAATACCGTTGATTTTATTCCTAACTTTGATAGTAGTTTAGAAGAGCCTAGTGTATTACCATCACGCCTTCCTAACCTATTGATTAATGGGTCTAACGGAATTGCTGTTGGAATGAGTACAAATATCCCACCCCATAACCTATCAGAGGTTATCGATGGCTTAATTCAACTATTAAATAATCAAGAGATCAGTATTAAAGATCTGATGAAGACCATTCCAGGACCTGACTTCCCTACTGGAGGTATTATTGTTGGAAACGATGGAATCAAGACAGCTTATACCACTGGAACAGGTAAGATAACCATTCGTGGTAGAAGTAAGATTGAAGATGAAGGTCGAGGTAAGCAAAGTATCATCATTACTGAAATACCTTATCAATTAAGTAAGGCTAAATTGATTGAAGAGATGGCTGATACCGTTAAAAAAGGAAAAATTGATAATATCAGTGATATTCGTGATGAGAGTGATCGGGAAGGACTTAGAATTGTAATTGAATTGAAGAAGAAAGCAAATCCAGAGATAATCTTAAATCGCTTATATAAGTATACCTCGTTACAATCTAATATGAGAATTAACATGTTAGCTTTGGTAGACCAACAACCAAAGGTTATGAATATTAAGAAGATATTAGAACACTTCTTAGACTTTAGAAGAGAAGTAATTACTAGAAGGGCTAAACATCAATTAGAAAAGGCACAAGCTAGAGAGCATATCTTAATTGGGCTTAAAAAAGCTACCGATAACTTGGATAAGGTAATCAAAGTTATTAGAAGCTCTAAATCTACCCCAGAAGCCAAAAGAAATCTAAAAAAGGAACTAGAAGTAACCAAAAAACAAGCAGAAGCTATCTTAAATATGAGATTACAGCGCCTAGTCAGCTTAGAAATTGATAAATTAGAAGGGGATTTAGCAGAGATTCGGGAGAAGATTAACTATCTAAAATCAATTCTAAACAATAATGATATTCTAGATAATATCGTTAAAGATGAACTACTAGAAATTAAAGAAAAGTATGGTGATAAACGTAAGACTAAGATATTAGCCGATGACTCTAAAGCCGAAATTGAGAAGGAGGATTTAATTAAGGATAAAGATGTAGTTATCTCCCTCTCCTATCGCAATTATATTAAGAAAACAGATAGTCTAGATAATGTTCGCTCTGCTAAAAATGACTTCATCAGCAATATAGTAACTGGAAGAAACTTAGACCAAATCTTATTCTTTACCGATAAAGGACAGGCTTATAGTATTACATCCCATGAGATCCCAGAACATCATGGCTTGTCTACTGGTGACCCATTGAATCAATACTTAAAGTTACCGATGGATGAACATATTGTTGGAGTTATTATGCTAAATGATTACGCTAAACAGAACTATATTATGCTTGCTACTAAAGATGGCTTAGTTAAAAAGACCAAAGGTGAAGAATATGAAAGTAGTATCTCATCTATTAAGGCAATCAATTTAAATGAAGGTGATGAAGTAATTGGCGCTGCCGTTAGCAATGGCCAGCAAGAAATCTTATTAGGTACTAAAGAAGGCTATACTATCCACTTCAAGGAAGAAGAGATCACTGATACTGGACGTAATACCAAAGGTAGTAAAGGAATTAACTTAGATGAAGGTGATAAGGTCATTAGCTTTAATATAATTGAAGATTCTTCATTAGTCCTTTCTATTACCAAAGAAGGACGTGGAAAAGCAAGCCCAGTTGAAGATTATACTCTGCAGAAAAGAAATGGAAAAGGATTAAAGACTATGTCCAATGATAAATATAAATTACTGGAAATTCTAACTGCTAAGACCGATGATAAAATCATCTTAGTCAGTGATAATGGAGAGATAGTCGAAATAGAGGTTAGCGATATTACAGAGACCAAACGCTTAGGTGCTATGTACTCTCAGGCAAAACTCGATAATGATGAGTTTGTGAAGATTATTAGAGTACCTAGATTAGAAAAAGAGTAATAAATACAGTAATGAATAACGAGTAACTAGTAAAGAACTTACTTATTACCTGTTACCCGCCACTCATCACTGATTACTAAAGTATCGCAATATATCCATTAGAAGATAAAAATAATAAGACTAAAATAAAAAAAGAGGAGATAGCAGTGACTATCTCCTCTTTATCTATATTATGAATTTACCATTCTAACAATCTCCTCAGCAATCCTATCAATAGGCTTAACCACCTCTACTCCACCTATCTCATAAGCTACTTTAGGCATACCATAGACTACACAGGTCTCTTCATCTTGACCTATAGTCTTACCACCATTATCTCTAATCAACTTCATACCTTCTGCTCCATCTTTACCCATACCAGTTAAGATAACTCCAACAGTATTAGAATTATAGTCATAAGCAATAGACTCCATGGTCACATCGACAGCAGGACGAACATTATGAACCTTTGGATTCTGGTTCAATTTAACCTGCCCATTTTCGATGGTCATATGATAATCTCCTGGAGCTAATAAAGCAAGCCCCTTCTCTAATCGATCTCCTTCTGCCGCTTCTTTAACTCTAATATCAGATAATTTATCCAACCTTTGGGCTAGAGAAGTAGTAAAACCTGGAGGCATATGCTGAACGATTAAAACTGCAGCATCTAAATCTTCAGGTAATAATGTTACCACTTCTTTTAAAGCTCTAGGCCCTCCAGTCGAAGAACCTATAACTACTAGCTTTGTAAGACCAGTAGCTCTAGTTGATATTGAAGGTTTAGCAGTTATTTTCTTAGTACTAATTACTCTCTTTTTCACTGGTTTTAGTGTTCTTGAGAAAGTCTTAGAAATTTTTGCTAATTTAGATTTAGCTCCTGCTGCTATCCTTACCTTTTCAATCAACTCTTGTTTAACTTGATCTATATCTAAAGAGATACTTCCAGAAGGCTTAGCAACAAAATCAATTGCCCCTAATTCTAAAGCTTTAATTGTAGTCTTGCTCTGCTTGGTAGTTAAACTGCTTAACATAATAACTGGAATATTCTTTCCAATTAACTCTGGTAACTTCTGCAGAAATTCCAATCCATCCATCTTAGGCATCTCTACATCTAAAGTAATTACATCAGGTTCATCAGTTTCAATCTTACGCAAAGCATCTATTCCATTTCTTGCTTTATCGATAACCTCTATATCATCTGCTTCTTCTAGCATTTCACTGACAACTTTTCTCATGAAAGCAGAATCATCAACTACTAACACTTTAATTGGTCTCGATATTCCTAATTGTGAAGCCAAATCGACACCCCCATTAAAGAGAAATTTCTCTCTAAACATTTTTAAAAGACTTTAGAAGCTATCTGCTACACCTCTAAAATCCTGATCTATATATGACTATTTTAAGATAAAATAATTGATCTAATTAAATTTCAAATATAGTAATATTGATAGTATAATTTCTAGGCTTAATCTATATCTAATCAAGTTACTGATTGAACAGTTAAGAAAGAATCAACCTAATCTTAAACTCTCTTTTAGGTATAAACTAAGCCTTCTAATATATAAAACATGAAAAATAAGTTTAATAATTTAACTATTTCTACTAAGCCACAGGTTTAAACCTGTGGCTTAGTATTATAATAAACTAAATCCAAAGCCTCTAAAGATTTTTATATAATTAAATTCTGAAAAAACCTCTATAGCTAAAATCTATTAACTTAGAATGTTCTTTAAAGCATCTTTTACTTTGTTTGGTTTAATAGGTTTTACTGTAAAGTCCTTCCTACAGGTTTCACAGAAACCTTTCGTAATTCATAAATAACTTTAACCTAGAATATTCTTTAGAGCATCCTTTACTTTGTTTGGTTTAATAGGTTTTACTATAAAGTCCTTTGCTCCTGCTTTTAAAGATTCTACTACCATTGGCTTTTGACCCATAGCACTACACATGACTACTTTGGCTTCAGGGTTGAAGGCAAGAATCTGTTTAGTAGCCTCAACACCATCCATCTTAGGCATAGTAATATCCATCGTTACCAAATCTGGGGATAAATCCATGTATTTCTGTATAGCTTCTTCACCATTAATAGCTTCTCCAGCTACCTCATAACCATTCTCTTCAATTAATTTTCCCAACATTGTGCGCATAAATTGTGCATCATCAACAATCAATACAGACTTCGACAAGATGATTCCCCTCCTAACCTGTTGTAATTTCCTCTACATTGATAATTAAAGCAATACTACCATCACCTAAGATAGCTCCACCAGCAATCTTTTGAAGATTCTCGGATAAATCATTAATTCGCTTGATTACTACCTCTTGTTGACCAATAATAGAGTCCACCATTAAACCATAATTTTCATCTCCTACTTCAACAATAACTGTAGGAATTTCAGTTCTTTTCTCTGCTAATTCTGCTTTATTTAACTTATTGCGTAAAGAGATTAATGGGATTACAGACCCTCTACGGTGAATAACCTTCTCTTTTCTAATAGTTTGAATCTCATCTAAATTGACATCTACAATTTCTTGAATAGATTCTAATGGAATTACATACTCTTGATTTGCTACTTTAGTCAAGAAACCTTGAATGATAGATAATGTCAATGGTAATTTAATAGTAAAGATAGAACCTTTACCAACTTGTGAAGTAATATCAACAGAACCACTTAAAGACTCTATCTTATTCTTTACAACATCCATTCCTACTCCACGACCTGACACATCACTTACTTTAGCTGCAGTACTAAATCCTGCAGCAAAAATCAATTTTATTATCTCATTATCACTCATAGTTTCTAATTCGGATTGGGAAATAACACCTTTTTCTACTGCCATATTTCCAATAAATTCAGGGTCAATTCCATTTCCATCATCTTGAATTTGAATTACAACATTATTACCTTCATGGAAGGCTGACAATCTAACTAAACCAACTGGATCCTTTCCAGCCGCTTCTCTTTTAGCTGGACTCTCAACACCATGGTCTATAGAATTACGGATCATATGAACTAATGGATCTCCAATCTCATCAATAATAGTTCTATCTAACTCTGTATCTTCACCTTCAATTACTAAATTAATATTCTTATCTAATTCTTGGGATAAATCTCTAACTAACCTAGGAAAGCGATTGAACACCAAGCTGATTGGAACCATTCTCATCTCCATTACAGCATTCTGTAATTCAGTAGTTACCTTACTTAATGGTTTTAATTTCTTGTTCAATTCATCTAGATTATAGCTTCTACCAACAGATTCAACCTGAGTCCGCTTAATAACTAGCTCTGCAACTAAATTCATTAAAGAATCTAAACGCTCTACATCTACCCTGATTGTATTATTGGATTTTAGGCGCTTAGATAATGTGGCTGCTTTAGGCTTCTTCTTCTTTTCATTATCTTCACTAGTAGTTTTACTCTCTTCTTTAGGCTTAGTATCCTCTTTGATTAATAATTCAGTTATATCTTCAATAAGGTTAATCTCTACCTCTTCAACCTCAGAGACACTATTTAAGGAATTATAGATTATATCTTTATCATCTTTAGTTGAGAACAAGACGTAGAAGGTATGCTCAAACTCCTCATTTTTAATCTTCTCTATTTCAGGATTTGCCTTAATCAACTCTCCATGCTCTTCTAAAGCATCTAAGACCATATCTGCTCTTAAAGATTTAAAGACACAATCTTCTTCTAATTTAACTCTGATAGTCATTGGATGGCCATGGGCATTTTGAGTCATCTCTATCTCTTCTTGGGTCAAGTTAAAGTCATTATCTTGCTTTAGATTAGCTGTAGTATTAGCTGGCTTCTCTACTACTACATCACCTTGGGAGTATGCTTTTAATTCCTTGATTAATGTATCTAATCCACTAGTCTCTTCAGGACTACTACTTAATAGCTCTAACATATCAACTGCTTTAAAGAGTAAATTAATAACCTCAGTATTAACAGCTAAAGTCTCATCTCTAATCAAGTCCATAACATTCTCCATAGCATGAGCTAACTCGCTAACATTGTCAAAGCCCATAGTTCCCGCCATACCCTTTAAGGTATGTGCTGCTCTAAAAGCTTCATTTATCATTTCCATATCATTAGGATTATTCTCTAAAGTCAATAGTGCATCATTTAACAGATCTAAATGCTCTCTAGATTCACTAGCATATAACTCTTTAAAATCACTCATATCCATAATCAAATTCCCCCTTCCTAAATAAATTTATTACTATGATTCTTTATCCAATTCAATCTTTTCTTTTGATTTTAATAAGTTAGCTAATTCTAACAAGATAACTATATGCTCTCCTACTTTAATAATTCCTCTAATATAGTCATTCTTAATTCCAGACATACTACGAGGTGGAACATCTACCTTACTCTCATCAATATGTAACACCTCAGATACAGCATCTACAATTAATCCTACATTTTGACCTTCAAATTCTACAACAATAATTCTAGTATTATCATCTTCAACTATATCCTCTATCCCAAACCTCTTTCTTAAGTCAATAACTGAAATAATATCCCCTCGTAAGTTGATAATTCCAGCTATATAAGGAGAATTGATTGGAAGCTCAGTTATCCTCTTCATACGGATAATCTCATGTACCTCGGTGATTTTAACACCAAACTTCTCTTCCCCTATATCGAAAACAATAATTTGCCCTGTTTCCTCTGACATAATGTCTCCTCCTTTCATAAGATAAGGATTTATTTTATAAAAAATTTATTCCTTATTCATATCCTTTATTCTATCCGCTATCTTATATTACTAAATATCTTTGGTAATTCTTTTTTATAGATTCTTTTAACTTAATAATTCGTGATTTAATCTATTAATTCCTTCCTAGTTAATTAAAAAATTTATCCAAAAAGTAAAATTTATTAATAATATTAAGGAAATCTGTAGTTTTTAAGAACTAAAATAAGATAAAAGCCATCTTAAACAGACAGCTTTTTAAAGTAATTAATATAATTTTAGTATAAGTATAATGTTAAGCAACTAGGAAAAATTTCTGATCGAATTTTTCCTATCTTAATCCTTTGACTATATCCTTAATTATAGACTTTCTCTCTAAATTTCAGATTTGAACTCTAAGTCCTTTTCCCTTCGAGTCCTTTGGACTCTTCGTGCGGAGATATAAAGTTTCATGTTTTTGAGAAACTTTATGATCATGGAGAGTTTCTTGAAACTCACAGGGGAAAAATTCTCGATCGAATTTTTCCTATCTATATCCAATACTAATCAGATATTTTAGATTATAAATTAAATTTTGTGCATACACTAAATTCTTTCCCTTCGAGTTCTGCGAACTCTTCGTGATGGAAAAATTCCCGACCGAATTTTTCCTATCTTCTATCTTCCAACTCTTGATATATCTCCTTTAAGTCAACACCATAATAGACCATCATCACCATCAAGTGATAGACTAAATCAGCTACCTCATAAATAATCTCACCTTGATCCTTCTCTTTAGCAGCCATTACTACTTCTGTAGCCTCTTCTCCTATCTTCTTTAAGAAGGAATTCTCACCTTTCTTATATAGTGATGAAGTATAGGAACCTTCCTTTGGATTCTCTTTTCTATCCTTAATAACTTCATACAATTCATCTAATATATCTGAATCTAAAGATTTTTTATAAACCTCCTTAGGATCAAATACCTTCTCTGCATCTTTCTCCCGTTTAATTCCACGATAGAAACAAGATTTATGCCCTGTATGACAAGCTCCACCACTCTGATTAACTTTCAATAATAAAGTATCACCATCACAATCATAATCTATCTCTACAACCTCTTGAATATGACCTGAAGTCTCTCCTTTCCACCATAACTCTTGGCGGCTTCTACTCCAAAAACAGGTTCTACCTGTCCTAATTGTATTCTTTAAAGATTCTTCATTCATATAAGCCATCATCAAAACCTCTTTTGTCTCTGCATCTTGGATGATAGCAGGAATCAAACCCTTCTCATCAAACTTTAAATTTTTGATAGACATCTAACATTAACCCCCTCTTTCTTTAAATATTGCTTAGCTTCTTCTATTGTATACTCTTTAAAATGGAAGATCGATGCTGCCAGTGCTGCATCAGCTTGCCCTATTGTAAAAGCTTCTTTAATATGCTCTAAATTTCCTGCTCCTCCTGATGCAATCACAGGAATATTGACAGCCTCTGATACTGCTTTATTTAGCTCATTATCATAGCCATCTTTAGTACCATCACCATCCATACTGGTTAAAAGAATCTCGCCTCCACCTAATTCTTCGATCTGTTTAGCCCAATCGATTACATCGATTCCTGTTGCTGTTCTTCCCCCATGGACAAAGACTTCCCAAGAGGTACCTCTTTTTTTAGCATCTATAGCTACTACTATACATTGGCTCCCAAACTTTTGAGCACCTTCTCTAATCAACTCAGGGTTCTTCACCGCTGCTGAGTTGATCGATATCTTATCAGCTCCTGCCTTTAATAGCTCTCTCATATCTTCAGTCGTTCTAATTCCTCCACCTATAGTAAAAGGAATAAATACCTTTTCAGCAGTCCTTTTAACTACATCAACCATCGTCTTACGCTTATCACTAGAGGCTGTAATATCTAAAAAGACTAACTCATCAGCACCCTCTTTATCATAAAAAGCAGCCAACTCTACAGGATCTCCTGCATCACGAATATCGACAAAATTAACCCCTTTAACTACCCTGCCTTTATCTACATCAAGGCAAGGGATAATCCGCTTTGCTAACATAAAATCACTCCTTTCATTTGGCTAGTAGCTATTAGCTGTTAGCCAATTCAATCGCTTCTTCTAGATCTAAACTATCGGTATAGATTGCTTTTCCTGTAATCACACCTACTACTCCATCACCTTCTATTTTCTTTAAGTTCTTGATATCCTCTAATTTAGATACCCCTCCAGAGGCGATGACCTTTAAGCCTGTCTCTTTCGCCAAGCTTTGAGTACTCTCAATATTTGGTCCTGTTAAAGTACCATCCTTACTAATATCAGTAAAGACTACCCATTCTACACCTCTATCTTTCATTGCTTTACCTAAATCGATAACAGTAGTATCAGAGGTCTCTAACCACCCTTCAGTAGCTACATAATTATTCTTAGCATCAATACCTACTACAATTCTCTCAGCACCAAACTCTTTAATTCCTTCCACAACCAACTCTGGATTCTCAATCGCAGCCGTACCAATAATTACTCTATCCACTCCAACTGATAAATAACTCTTGATAATCTCCATAGTTCTGATTCCACCACCAACCTGTACTGGAATCTCGACCTCTTTAACAATTTTAGAAATCAACTCCAAATTAGTAGGCTTACCATCTAAAGCGCCATCTAAATCAACGATATGTAAACGGCTAGCCCCTTTACTTGCCCATAATCTAGCCATCTCAATTGGGTCACCATACACAGTCTCCTGCTCAAAATCACCTTTATATAAACGGACACAATTTCCATTACGAATATCTATTGCTGGTATAACTTCCACCTATTCTACCTCCTCAACTATTTTTCCAAAGTTTTTAAGAATCTGCAAGCCCTTATCACTACTTTTCTCTGGGTGGAATTGAGCACCATAGACATTATCCTTAGCAATACTTGCTACAAACTCAATCCCATAATCACTTGTAGCACCTATTACCTCTTCATCCTCTGTTTCAACATAATAGGAATGGACAAAGTATTGGAACTCTCCATCAGCTAATCCATCATAAATTCTATTATCTTGTTTAAGATTCAATTGGTTCCAGCCCATATGGGGAATCTTAAGTCCCAACGTATCAGGAAACTTCTTAACTGAGCCTGAAACGATATCTAAGCCTTTAGTATGACCAAACTCGTCACTCTCACTAAATAGTAATTGAAACCCTAAACAGATTCCTAAAAAAGGTTTTCCTTCCTCAACTACTTGATAGATCGTATCTATCAAATCCAGCTCTTGCAGGTTCTTCATCGCATCCTTAAAAGCACCTACTCCAGGCAGCACAACTCCAACTGCATCAAGCAACTCCTCTTTCTTATCGGTTATCTTCGCTTGATAGCCAACCTTCTCAAAGCTCTTTTGTACACTTCTTAAATTACCCATCCCGTAATCTATAATTGCAATCATTTTATCACCTCACTTAGTTATTAGCTAGTAGCTAATAGCTATTACAGTTTTCCTTTCGTTGACATTACCCCTGTAATCCTCTCATTCATAGCTACAGCCTTCGATAATGATCTGCCAAAGGCTTTAAAGATACCCTCAATAATGTGATGGGTGTTATAACCTGCTAGCTTTCTAATATGTAGGTTAAGACCTAAATTAAAGGCTACTGCTCTAAAGAACTCCTCTACTAGCTCTGTATCAAACTCTCCCACCTTATCCTTTAGTCCATCTACCTCGCAATTTAAATAATATCTCCCACTTAAATCCAAGGCTATATGAACTAGAGCATCATCCATTGGAACAAACTCGCTCCCATAGCGATTAATTCCCGCTTTATCTCCAATGGCTTTTCTGATGGCCTGCCCTAACACAATTCCAATGTCCTCTACAGTATGATGGTCATCTATCTCAACATCCCCCTTAGCCTCCAAGTCCAAATCAAAAAGACCATGTCTAGTAAATAAATCTAGCATGTGATTTAAAAAAGGAACAGGGGTATCAATATTAGAGTTTCCACTACCATCTAAATTTATCTTTAAAGAGATCTCTGTTTCACTGGTCTCTCGCTTAATATC
>Ga0163224_100078_pt1 | contig 15177 bp, 15 predicted proteins | sample MSEWel2016_03_03_FD_113141 | JGI IMG/M metagenome (GOLD analysis project Ga0163224, IMG submission 113141) | Subsurface microbial communities from deep shales in West Virginia, USA - MSEEL Well Study Marcellus 5H_2016_03_03 ... | reverse complement strand
ATATAATAGTTATTTCATTAATTATCATGACTCCTTATTTAGGAAATCCAATTTTTTATATTTTACTAACAATGATTCCTTTTATTTTGGGAGGTTCAATTGTATCATATCTTTTTAAGATACAGAATGATTCTCATCAGACCTATCTTGTAGATCTATTTGGAGGATTAATAGGGATTATAACTGCATTTTTGTTAATGAGTTATTTAGGGCTAATTGAGACTTTAATTATCACTTTTATGTTAGTTATTTTATTGATGATAATTCCTTTTAGAGATAACAAGTTAGTATTAAGTTTATCCTTATTAATTATTGTGATTATATTTTTTAACTTTACTTTGCTAACATCTATTTATGAGAATAACTTTAATAGTTTTAAAACTAGTCCTCATATTGGATTTAATAGTTCGTTTGAGGTAAAGAAGGAATCTGTCTTTACAAGGTGGGATGAATTTAGTAGAACCGATGTTTATCCTTTAAAAGATGATCCCAATAGGTTATTAGTAGGAATGGATGGTGCCTCTTTTTCTTATATGATTCGTTTTGATGGAGATTATAGCAAAATAGATTATTTGAAAGAGGATATTGGATATTTTCCTATGGAGGTAGGTGATCCTCAAAAGGTTGCTTTAATCGGTCCTGGTGGAGGAGAGGAGATCCTTTATTCCTTAATAGCTGGAATAGATGAGATTACTGCAATAGAGATTAATGAAGGTACAGTTTTAACAACAGAAGAGTTAAAGAAGTTTAGTGGGGATATTTATAATCACCCACAGGTTGAGACTATTATTGGTGATGGTAGAAATGTGATTAGAAAGAGTAATCAGAAATTTGACCAGATTTATCTCTCTTTAGTAATGACTAATATAGGAAGTGGGATTGCTAATGCTTCAGCAGAGAGTTATATCTATACCAAAGAGGCCTTAGGAGATTATTTTAGTAAGTTAACTTCAGAAGGAATAGTTAGTTTCCGTTTTCACTCCCAATATGATATGTTAAAGATGTTAAGCACTGTAATTGAATACTCTAGAGGGATAGGTACGCCTCATAATAAAATATCTGATAGTATTATTATCGGTTTTAGGCCTAGAAATGATCATTCTTTAAAATATCCTGTAATGTTAGTTAAGCCATCAGGCTTTGATGAAAAAGAAGTCAAGGGTGTCTATAAATTAATGGTTAAATATGATTTACAACCTCTTCATCTTCCATGGATATTTGAAGATGATTCTTTAAAGAAGATGAAGGAAGGTAAGTGGAAATTAGAAGATTTAAACTCTCAAATTCCAGCAAATATTGATGCTAGTAGTGATAATCAACCTTTCTTTTATAACTTTAAGCAAGGGATTCCTACTAATTTATTATTAATATTAACTGGAGGATCAATTTTACTTTTAATTTTATTTAATCTAGGTTCTTTTAAGATTAAAGAAGATAACTTTGTTGAGTTAGTTTTAGTTTTTGCTTTACTAGGCATGGCTTTTATAACTTTAGAGATAACTTTAATTCAGAAATTAACCTTATATTTAGAGCATCCAACTAGAGCATTTGTTACGGTAATTGCCTCTTTGCTATTAGGGGCAGGGTTAGCAAATTTACTTTATTATAGAAAAGAGATGTTAAAAGCTAAAAATCCTATTTTTATTTTGGTTGGTTTGAGTATAATTGAACTGATATTAATCAATAAGTTGTTATATTGGACTGGAATTAAAGTAGTAGGACTTAAAATAATGCTTGTGAGTATACTACTGTTACCTTTAGGATTTTTGATGGGACTTCCTTTTCCAATGATGATTGATAGATTAAAAGCTAAGGATTTAAACTCTTTAATTCCTTATATGTGGGGAATCAATGGAGTAGGAACAGTAATTGGTTCTGCTATTAGTCTGATTTTAGCAATAAAGTTTGGTTTTGATATCAGCTTTAGTGTTGGAATAGTCTTTTATTCTTTAGTGGCTTGGTTGATGGTAAAACTCAAATAAGGGGGGATTATCTAATGGAGGTTTTAGCTGGATTGATTTTAGTAGGCGTTGTAGTAGCTGTATTTTATCTGGTTGGTAAGAAAGTAGGTGCTTTTGAACAGAAGGACAGTAATGATGATGATTTTTCTTGTCATTAGTCAAAAGTAAAGAGGTGGAAGTATGAACTGCTTTTCTTTAAAAAAAAGTTATTAAGGAAAAAAGACAACTTCTTAATAAGGTGAGTTTTACTGATAAAGAAGAGGCTTTATTGTTGAGTCAAGAATTAGATTTGTTAATTTATGAGTTTTATTTAGAAAGAATTAAATATGAAAAGGAGTGATTGAGATGGATAAAAAGAAATTCCATGGTGGACATGGATTAATGATGTTACTTTGCTGTTTAGTGATGGTTGGAGCATTTTGGTTTGTAGGAGGTTCAGCAGGAGGAGAGGGGAGTACATGGACTTGGCTATTATTCTTACTCTGTCCATTGATGCATATCTTCATGATGAAAGGGCACATGGGTCACAAGCATGATGAAGATGATAAAGGTGATAATGACAGTCATAGTTGCCATTAAAAATAAATAATAACTGAGAATAAAAAAGGAGGTAATAATTATGTCATCATATTGTGGTAATAAAAAAGACTTAGTTACTAGATTAAAACGAGTTGAAGGTCAAGTAAGAGGTATTCAAAATATGATAGATGATGAAAAGTATTGTGTAGAGGTTTTGACTCAGATTGCAGCAGTCAAAGGTGCTTTAAATAAGGTTGGGATGAGTATTTTGGAGTCTCATACCCATGGTTGTGTCAAAGATGCAGTAGATGTAGGAGAAGAAGGCGATGAGGTAATTAGTGAATTAATGAATGTAATCTTTAAATTTACTAAGTAGATATTATTTAAGGAGTTAATTATGGGTTAAAAATTCAAATATTAACATAAAAATTAGAAGATGATAGAAGTAAGAAAGTTATTTTTGCTGCTCATTGTATATTAAATGAAAATGCTAGATATCAAGGTGGTGCCTATAGAAAAGCCTGTGTTAAAGAAGTAATTGATGAAATCTATACACAGGATATTGGGATTATTCAAATGGAATGTCCAGAGAAATATGCTTGGGGCGGTCTGTTAAGAAAGTAGAGGTTACTGGTAAAATGAGTGTAATAGGGCTATAACAATGCTAATTTATTGATTATAAGCCAAATTATTGGACTAAAGATAGGACTGAAAGGTTGAGATAATGAAGGATAAAATATTAGTTATTGGTGGATATGGTCAGGTAGGTATGATTATTTGTAAAGATTTAGGAAAAAAGTTTCCCGGTAAAGTGATTGTAGCTGGAAGAAGTTATGATAAAGCTGAGAAATTTACTAAAAGCAGTATGGGAGATATGATCCCTTTGGAATTTGATGCTTTTGCTAATTATGACCAAGATCAAATCTGGGATGATATATCTACCGTAGTAATGTGTATAGACCAAAGAGATACAAAATTAGTTGAAAGTTGTTTGAGAAATAATGTGAATTATGTTGATATTACAGCATCCTTTAATTTTTTATCAAAAGTTCAGTCATTAAACATAGCTAAAACTACAGAAGCTACTGGTATTTTAAGTGTTGGATTAACACCAGGGCTTACAAATCTATTAGTCAAATATAGTAAATCTCACTTTGACCATTTAGATAGAGCTGATATTTCAGTAATGCTTGGGTTGGGAGAAGAGCATGGAAGAGCAGCAATTGAATGGATGGTTGATAATGTTAGTACTTCATTTGAAGTTGTTGAAAAGGGAAAATTAAAAAAAGTTAAGAGCTTTGAAGATGGTAAGAAAACTAACTTTCCTAAAAACCTTGGGCAGAGGATTGTTTATCGATTTAATCTTGCAGAACAACATATATTACCTAAAACTTTAGGTATAAAAACTGTTTCAAATCGCGTTTGCTTTGATTCTAGATTTATTACAAAAGTTTTAGCATTTCTTAAAAAAGTAGGTTTCTTTAATCTTTTAAAAATAAAATCTCTGAGAAATGTTATTTTAGAAACCTTTGAAAGGATAAATTTTGGATCAGAAGTATTTTGTGCTAAGGTAGATGCCTTAGGCAAAAAGAATGGAAAAATATCTGAATTTAAATGTTCTATTTTAGGGAATAATCAATCTAGAATTACAGGAAAAGTTGCAGCAGCTATTACGGAACATATTTATACCAAAAATTATCCTAATGGAGTTTACCATATCGAAGAAATTTTTAGTATAGAAGATATTATGGATCAAATAAGTCAATATATCAATTTTTATCATGATTAAAAAAGAGGTAAGTATTAAAGGTTTAAGATTTTCAATAGATTAAAGATAGAATTTTAAGATAAATAACTAGGATAATTAGAATTATAGCAAGAGGCTAAACATATACTTATTATAATAATACCCCTACGAGGTATTTTAAGGAGGGATGTTAGTGGAAAGTATATATTTAGTCTCTTTTGTTATAGGTTTCTTTTCTTTTTTATCACCTTGTATTATTCCCATGATTACTGTCTACTTTACCTTAATTACTGGATTATCTTTAGAGGATTTACAATCAGCAACTATCCAGAAGAAAATGAAAGCTCATATTATTATTAGTACTTTAGTCTTTATTTTAGGCTTTACTTTGATATTTACTTTAATTGGTGGACTAGTTAGTGAAGTAGGTCATGTTTTTAAGAACAATATTAAATATTTCAATATAGTTGGAGGAATATTTATTATACTTTTAGGATTAAAGACTGCTGGATTAATCAAACTAAATTTCTTACATAAGCTAGATTTTAGTAATAAGATTGATATTAAATCTGTACCTCAAGGCTATAAGTATCTAAGTACTTTTTTAGTAGGTATCTTTTTTGCTATAGTCTGTTCCCACTGTATTGCTCCTACTTTTTATTCAGTTTTAATGTTAACAGGAGCAACAGAGATTAATGGTGCTGTGGTAATGTTCTTTTTTTCAATAGGATTAGGAGTTTCTTATCTTTTAGTAGGTTTATCCTTTAATAAGGTGATTCCTATAATCAAAAAGTTTGGAAGATATCGTAGAGATATTCAATTGGTTATGGCTTTGATTTTAATAACCTTTGGTATCTTTATGATGAGCAATAAGCTGACTTTATTAACTAAAATTTTAGATAGGTTATTACCTTTTAAATTACCTTATAGTTTTTAGGGTCAGGAATTAAAAATTAAAAGAGGAGAGATGTTAATGAAATATGATTATGGGTTATGGTCTGTAGTAATAATTAATGTGTTATGGGTATTATTCTTTATTTTTAGTTTTATCAGACCTAAGAAGAAGTATGAGTGGAGAAGTATGGGGGTAGTTACTGCCTTTTTTGTAGCATTATTTACTGAAATGTATGGATTTCCTTTAACAATTTACTTACTAACTTCAGTCTTTGGTGTCAAGATGCCAGTCTTAAACCCTTTTGGACATGAGAGCGGTCATTTATTGGCTAGCTTTGGAGTAGGAGTGGAGAAAGCATTAATAGTCTGTCAAATTGGTGGCTTTATCTTTGGTTTAGGGATAGTAATTATGGCGATAGGTTGGTGTCAGATACATCGAGGTCAGGGTGGTCTAGTTACTACTGGAATTTATCGTTATGTTCGTCACCCCCAATATTTAGGAATCTTTATGCTAACAATAGGGATGATGATTCAATGGCCTACTTTATCTACTCTGATTATGTTACCAATATTGCTGTTTTCTTATTATAAGTTGGCAAAAAGAGAAGAAGCTGTTGTCTTAGAGGAATTTGGTGAAGAGTATGAGGAGTATATGAGTAAGACCCCTGCGTTCTTTCCAATTAAGATTAAAAGAGCTATTGTTTAAGAAGATTTAGCTAAGAGTGTTATTTAGAACTTTAAAATATTATTTGCAGGGATAAATATCTTTGCATTTAGAGTATATTAATAGCAAAAGTGTTTGCTCTAAATTTCAGTAAAACGTTAGTCTCCTATATCTCAATTTAATACATTGTCAATAGTTTTTAGATGATACTATTATGAATAATCAACTTATGTTTTAATCTAAAAGAGTAGCTTCTGCTACTCTTTTATTATCTAAATTAATTTATGTAAATAATCCTGCTACATATTTAGAAGATGGATTAGTAATTATATCATTGCTTGCACCCTGTTGAACAATCTCTCCATCTTTTAAAACAACTATCTTATCGGCTATACTAATAGCATCATCTTTATCATGGGAGACAAAGATTGAGGTGATTCCAGTCTTTTTAATGATACTCTTTAGTTCTTCTCTGATTCTAGATTGTAAACTGGCATCAAGATTACTAAAAGGTTCATCCATTAATATCAATGAGGGTTCTATTGCCAATGATCTTGCTAAGGCCACCCTTTGTTGCTGTCCACCACTGATTTGATAAGGATATCTATTTCTTAATTCTTCTAAACCAACCAGTTTTAATAACTCTTCTAGTTTTGCTTCTTTATATTCTTTACTCTTATTCTTTACTCCAAATAGTATATTCTGAGCTATTGACATATGAGGAAATAAAGCATAATCCTGAAATACCATGCCTATCTCCCGTTTTTCAGGGGGGACAAAGGTATTATCATCGACTATTGTCTCACCATTAATCTTAATCAGTCCAGCATTTGGCTCTTCAAGCCCTGAAATTAATCGTAAAACTGTACTCTTGCCGCTTCCACTCTCTCCTAATAAGCAGACTATCTCCCCTTTATCTACAGTAAAACTAAAATCTTTTAAAGTATCAACCTTAGAATTCTTATATTTAAAATTTAAATCTTTAATTTCAATTAACATTTTTACTCCCCTTTCTAGCACTAAGCTTGTGAATCCCGTATATAGCTAAACCACAGATAAGGATTATGATTATAGATGAGATAGCTGCTTCATGTATCATCTCATCACTTGCATATTCAAAGGCCTTGGTAGCCAAAGTATCAAAATTAAAAGGTCTTAAGATTAAAGTTAGTGGTAACTCCTTAAGAACTTCAATTAAGACCAATAAAAAACCACTAATTACAGCTGGTTTAATCATTGGTAAATCAACCTTAAAGAAGGTCTTAGTGATTCCTACACCTAAAGTACGGGAAGCCTCAAAGAAACTCTTACCTACTTTATCGAAACCAGACTCCACAGAATTATAACCAATAGCCAAGAATCTAATAATGTAAGCAAAGATAAGCATTAGAATAGTTGAAGTTAAGACTAGCCTCCCAGAGTATATAAGCCTATCTAATCCTAAGAAGAATAATAGAATACCTACTGCTATAACTGCCCCTGGGATTGAATAACCCAATATCGCTACCTTTGAATATATTTTAGAGAAGATGCTATCACTAATTCTTACAGTATTAGCTACAATTATTGATATAATTATAATTAATATTGAAGCAAATAATGCTACAAATATAGAGTTAAAAGAGAATATAAAGAAATCTATATTCAGAATTTTAGCATAACTCAACCAACTCCAATGAAGTAGCTGTAGTGTAGGTATCAAAAATCCAATAGCAAAGATTAATGAACAGAAAGTAGATACAAGAAAAGCTTTTACCCCTGATAATTTAATTCTAGAAAGGGGTCTAATCTTAGTAGTACTATAACTAAACCTCTTAGCTCCCCGTGAAAACTTTTCTATTAATAAAAACCCAGAGACAAAGACCATCAATAAAGCAGATAACCTTACTGCTGAATTCAAATCTCCCATACCAAACCAAGTCTTAAAGATAGCTGTACTGAAGGTTGTAATTCCGAAATATTTAACTACACCATAATCATTTAATACCTCTAACACCACTAAACTAGTCCCTGCTACAATAGCTGTTCTAGATATCGGTAAGACAACATACCTAAAAGTCTCAAAAGAGCTTCTACCTAATGTCCTTGAAGCCTCTACTAAAGAAGCACTCTGCTTGGCTAGAAATGATCTAGTAATGATAAAGACATAAGGGAATAGAAAGATAGTATAAATAAAAATTGCACCTTTTATATTCATAATATCAAAATAAGTCGGGTTCACATTAATCCCCAAATAATTCCTTAATGAGGTCTGGATAACTCCTGTATAATTTAATAAACCATTATAAGTATAAGCACCAATATAAGGAGGAATTGCTAAGGGTAAGATTAATGCCCATTTAAAGAAATTACGAAAAGGGAATTCATATTGAGTTATTAACCAGGCTGGTATTAAACCGATTAAAATAGAAAAGATCCCTGTAAAGAGAACTAGAATAGTTGAATTTATTATATAGTCTTGTAATAAGTATTCTTTAATATGATTCCAATTTTCATTTGCTGGTTCAAAGATATTTAATAAAATATTAGCATTTGGAATTAAAACAAACATGATAATAATAAAGCTTGAAATTGACCAGATATTAAACTGAGATTCTAAATTTCTCCTCTTTAACAATTTATATTCACCTACCTTTTAGTAAAAAAGGACAGCCTTTGGCTGTCCTTTAAAAATCTTTATTGCCATCCTATTTCATTGAAGATTTCAACTGCTTTTTGGTTGAATTCTCCTAATTTAGTTAAGTTGATATCTTGAGTTTCAAATTCTCCCCATGACTTCAATAGAGCTGAGGCTTCTACACTTGGGTTTGCAGGATACTCATAGTTAGCCTCTGCAAAGAATTCTTGGGCCTGAGCATCTGTTAAAAATTCGATTAACTTAATAGCATTATCTTTATTCTTAGCATGCTTAGTAAGTCCGATTCCACTTACGTTAATGTGTGTTTCATCTAAGAAACGTACTCCAACTTGCTTTCCTACTTTTACTTCTTCTGGGTTAGAAGAGTTTAACATCTTTCCGATATAGTAAGTATTCATAATCGCTAAATCACCAGTTCCTGCTGCAACTGCTGTTGCTTGGGCTCTATCATTACCTTTAGGAGTTCTAGCCATGTTATTTAAGACACCTTCTGCCCATGCTCTAGCATATTCTTCACCTTCTGTAGCGATTAATGATGCAAGTAATGATTGGTTATAGATGTTTGATGAAGATCTTACTAAGATTTTATCATTCCATTTAGCAGCAGTTAAATCTTCATATGTATTGATTTCTAAAGGATTTACTCTGTTTCTAGCATATACTACAACTCTTCCTCTAACAGTTAAAGCAGTCCATTGGTTATCTTCATCTCTTAAGTTTGCTGGAATATTATTTAATACTGTTTCACTATCTATTGTTTGTAATAATCCTGCTGCTTTTGCTCTATGTAATCTACCAGCATCAGCAGTAATTAATAGATCAGCATTTGTGCTTTCGCCTTCTCTATTAATTCTTTCGATTAACTCATCAGAACCACCTTTTAAAACATTTACCTTAATACCTGTCTTTTCTTCGAATTGCTTTAATAACTCTGCATCAGTATCATAATGTCTATTTGTATAAAGGTTAACCTCACCATTGTCCTTTCCAAATAAGAAATCAAAGAATCCTGCCGATGCAGGTGTTGATGAAACTGTTCCTACTAATACAGCTAAAGCCAAAATAAATAATGATTTTTTCAAAGTAACCACTCCTTATAATATAATTTTAAATTTTAGTATTATCTATTGGATATTTATTGGTACTACTTAATCTTAATACTATATGCTATTAACAATCTCCATTCCTAAAATATTCTTATATAGAAAATAAGAGTATTCTTTGTCTACAATAATTGCTACAACTTTTTGACTAATAAATTAATCACTATTAGATTAATTAGTTGTTATACTAATACTCCCCCTTTCTAACAAGTGATAATGATAACAATTTTCATTTCTATGGTAAATTATAATAAAACCTATATGTTTTGTCAAGTATAATTTTAGAATAACCTTGTATTGATTAAAAACTGTATGTATAAATAAAGTATCCCTTTTACACTTGGAAATGATAACTTTTTAAATTTTATGCTATAATAGCTCTTATCTAAGTATTTTATTTTTATTAAATCTAAAGATGAAATTTAGTACTTAAAAGGATATTCAATAATAATGTTAGAAGGGGGATAAATTATGACTAAAAGAACAGAAAAAATCAAATATAGATATAATCGGATTGCACCAATTTATGATAGGTTAGAGTCAATAATGGAAAAAGGAAGAATGGGTGATTGGCGTCAGAAACTATGGCAACAAGTTAAAGAGTTAGCTAAAGGAAAAGAAAATGTTAAATTATTAGAAGCAGGGGTTGGTACTGGAAAGAATATGTCATATTATCCTGAAAGAATTGAAGCTTATGGAATAGACTTTAGTGAGAGGATGTTAGTAGAGGCTAAAAAGAGAACAGAAAAATTAAAGGTTCAAGTAGAGCTAAGAGAGATGGATATTCAAAAATTAGATTTTTCAGATGATTATTTCGATATAATCGTAACTAGTTGTGTTTTCTGTTCTGTACCTGATCCAGTACAGGGTTTAAAGGAACTGAAAAGAGTCTGTAAAGATGATGGTAGGATTATAATGCTAGAGCATATGCGTAGTGAAAAAGAGCCTTTAGGATATTTTATGGATAGTATTAATTGGGTTAGTTTATTAACTTGGGGAGCCAATATTAATCGTAAAACTATGGAAAATATAAAGAAGGCGGGTTTAGAAGTTATTAAGGAGGAGGATTTATTATTGGATGTGGTTAAGGAGTTAATTCTCTCTCCTTAAATTAGTTAGAAGTTGTATATTAATTATAAAAAGTTATAGCCTATTTTAGAACATATGAACAAAGGTATTAATTATATCTTTATATAATTGATATATGAAGGTTGATTAATTTATAGAAGGAGGAAGATATGAAAAAATTAGTTAAAAAACTAGTTATAGTAGCAATTGTATAACTAGTTTTGCATGGGATTTGGCAATATTTACAATGTGGTATTTTTTATACGATGGAGGGGCAAAGTTCCTTTGAGCATACAGGTTTAATGATTAGTGCCACTATTGGTGATGTTAATATTGCTCTTGTATTATTTCTATTATTAGTTTTTGTAAATAAGGATAAGAATTGGATTATGAAGCAGTGGGAGAGAAAAGAGATTGTGATAAGTATTTTATATGCTTTATTTGTAAGTTTCTTTTTTGAAGTCCATGCTTTATATACTAATCGTTGGGGGTATAGTACTGATATGCCTTTATTTCCTGCAACTAATATCGGTTTATTGCCTGTAATTCAATTGTTAATCTTATTACCATTAGGCTCTTGGATTGCTAAGAAGACATTAAGTAAATTTAATTAGAGTACAGACTAACATTCCTATTTATTACTTCTTTTGTATAGTATATATTAATTCAAAAGAAGGAGGGATGATGAATGGGGGATTATGGTCGGTTTGATGATAATTATGTATTTGTTATCTTCTTAATTTTGATATTATTATCTGCTTATTAAATTTATTAAAAGTATAAAAATATAACTAATAAAAGAAGGCGATTCTGCCTTCTTTTATTAGTTTCTAAAATGTTTTATTGTAATGACCTTATATCTTAATGATTAAATAATCTCCACATTGTAATTTTACTACATCGGCTTTCATAGCTTTGGATATATCTTTAGTTAACTCTTGTTGTTCTTCTTTGTTTTTAGCAAATAAGTTTAAGGTTCCTCCAGTTAATATTCTCTCTTTATTTGTAGTGATGTAGGCTAAAACTTGATAATTTGGCTGCATACTGGCTTCTCTACCCATCTTTATTTCCTCCCTATTAAATTGGTATCCATTACTTTATGGCTCTTTTTAACATTCTCTAATAAAGGTGCTTTTTTAATGGCTTCGATTAGAGCGTCAGTATCTTGAATAATAGGAACTAAGGAGATAATTACTCTTCCCTGTCGATACTCTTTTCTAGTAAAATGATAGCGTTTCACTCCTAAGGCACGAGTAGCTTCAAAGAGTATAGCTTGGCGTTGCCCAAAGTTATCTAGAGTAATTCTAAAGTGGTTTTCTTTAGGATAGATAACTGCTGCTATCCCTTCATCCTGAAACATCTTACGAGCTTTTTCACTACCAAGAATATTAGAAATATAGATATCATCTACATATAGTTCTGAACCTCTTACTTCTACTTGACCTTTTTTAACCTCTGCTATATCTCCTACAGTCTTTCCTTTAGAGAATCTATTTAAGATAAAAGTGATTATGGTTGCTACGATAATAGCACTTAGAATATTGATTAAAGCTAGTTGATGATTTAGCAACTGAATTGTTAAGGCAGACATAAAAGATACTATCAAAGCGAAATAATTTCTGGCTTCAAAGGTTTTAGCTATTCCATCAATATAGGCTGATCCCCGATATGTATATTCAGTTTTTTCTAAGTCTTGAAGGCTATTTCGTTCCATCTTTCTAATATCACGAAATTGTTGAATTGCTAAGGATAGAAAGGTAACTGCTACAAAGTTTTTAGTTAATAATGCTGGAATAGCAACTGCTCCTAAAGCAGAAGCTATAAAGGCTGTGATAATATGAATCATATAGCCATTGGGATAGCTAGGATATTGGCGATAATCCTGTTTAAGTACGCTTATCCGAGCTAAAGTTCCAATGATTGTTGAGGTTGTAATTAAGATTAAGTAATGTTGTGAAAGTATCTCTTTCATATAAATCCTCCTAGAGAAATTTCTTGTTTTATTCTTTGCGATTATTAGGTGATATATACAAGGGATAAATAGAGAAAATAGATATTTCAACAACTACTGACTGGAAGTCGCGTTATAGGCTAAAGCCATCTATAAGATAATGGCTAAACTCATTCTTCCATTTTAAATATATCATCTATTTTATCTAATCCTTAGAATATAATCATAATTTATCAAATAAATAAGAGTTGTTAGCAACAATAGCCTCCTAATATTATATAGTATTAATTAAAAAGGAGGTAAAAAAATGCCTACTGCACCCTTAGGAACTTTCAGCTATACCATCAAAACTGGTGATACTCTTTTTGCAATTGCCCAAAGATATAATACAACTGTTTCTAATATATTAGCTTTTAATAACATTCCGAATCCAGATAATATTAGTCCTGGACAAGTGATTATTATACCTCAGTCTCCACCAGAGGCAATTATTTATACAGTAAAAGCTGGCGATAGTCTATATGCAATAGCTAAAAAATATGGTACCCAAGTAGATACTATTGTGAAGTTTAATTACCTATCTAATCCTAATTCGATTCAAGTTGGTCAAAGGTTAGTAGTTCCAGTTTCTTTACGCTAATGATATCAGTTCTATTCTATTAGCGAAAATATTATTATATTGAATTAATCTTGATATAAAAATGAGAGTTATAACCTCTATATAACCTATATAATCTATAATAAGAAAACTATATATTATTCAGCTTAAAGCACTCAGAATCTATCTGGGTGTTTTTTTATTTAGGAGGTAGAAAAGCAAGAGATAGAGGATAAGGGATAAGAAACCTTAAAAACATTTAATATCGGAAAATCAATGGTGTAAAATCCTTTGGATTTTTTATTTTGATAAGAAATAGGAGGTGTTTTATATGAAATACAAAACTAAGCGAGTTCACTTTGAGCTTAAAGACTTTGACCAAGAGACTGGTATTTTTACTGGTTACGCAGCTGTCTTTAGTAACGTTGATGCTGGTGGTGATTTGATTCAACCAGGTGCTTTTACTAAGACTTTAAAGAATAACAAGGATAGAATAAAAATATGTTGGCAGCATGACCCGTATAGTCCTATTGGTAAGCCTTTGGAGATGAGGGAAGATAAGAAGGGATTATTTGTTAAAGGGCAGATTAGTGATACTAGCTTAGGTAAAGATGTGAAGATATTGATGAAAGATGGAGTAATTAATGAACTGAGTATCGGTTATGACACAGTGAAGAAAGAATGGAAGGATGGAGTTAGGCACTTAAAAGAGCTTAAGCTATATGAGTTTAGCCCTGTTACTTGGGCTATGAATGATGAGGCATTAATCACTTCAGTCAAAGCTAATGATGATATTAAGGAGGTATTAACTAAGACAATAGAACTTTTGGATAGATTCTTAGAGAAAACTGAGGTTAAGGAACAGGATGAGGTGGGTAAGATGTTGGAGTCGGTGGAAAGGTTGGGAAAAGCAGTAGAGCAGAGGATAGAGGATAGTAAAGGTCAAAAGATTTAAAGTCAAAAGTAAAAGGAAATTAGAACAGTATATTTTAAGGAGAGATTTTTATGGAACTTAAAGAGTTAAGTAAGAAGTTTGATAGTGTAACTAGCAATTTACAAAAATTATTAGACCAACAGGAAAGCGAGATTAAAGAGTTTGGTGAGACTACTACTAAGACTGCTAAGGCTATTGGAGAGGTTGAAGGTCAGATAAAAGAGATTGGGGGTGAGATGAAGAAGCTACAGAGCAGAGCTGATGAGTTGGAGAAGAAGATGAGTAGACCTAACTTAGGTGTTAGAAATCAACAGGGAACTAAGAGCTTTGGGCAGGTCTTTGTGGATTCGGAGTCTTATAAGAGGATGAGGGAGTCAAATTTAGATAGCTCTGACCCTGTTCATTTTAAAGGTTTATTTAATATGGGAAGAAAAGGTTTGACTGGGGCAGAGGGTATTCCTGTTCCAACTAGAGTTCCAAATATCATTATGCCACCAGAGCAGGAGTTAAATATTCGTGATTTGCTTAATGTACAGACTACTGATAGTAATTCTATTGAGTATGTTAGAGAGATTGGCTATACCAATAATGCTAATGCTATAGGAGTTGGAAGTCCTGCTCCGGAATCTAGTATTGAATTTACTAAGGAGTCAGCTAATGTTCGGGATATTTCTCATTATATTCCTGTACCTAATCAAGCTCTGGATGATGCCAAGCAGTTACGAGGTTATATTGATAATCGTTTGATTTATGGTTTGAAGCAGGAGGATGAAAGGCAGATTCTTTATGGTGATGGGACTAGCCCTAATCTACAGGGAATTTTAACGGACCCAGACCGACAGCAGTATAAGTGGTCTGAGGGCAAGGCTGGAGATACTAAGATTGATGCTTTAAGAAGAGCGATTACCATTGCTCGGATGACTGGGTTTCCTGTAACTGGGGTAGTGGTTAATCCTAGCGATTGGGAGGAGATAGAATTACTAAAAGGGTCTGATGGTCATTATATTTGGGTGCAGGTAACTGAAGGAGGGCAAAAAAGAACCTGGTCTGTTCCAGTGGTGGAGACTATTCAGATTAATGCTGGAGAAGTAGCTCTTGGT
>Ga0163224_100075_pt1 | contig 15399 bp, 13 predicted proteins | sample MSEWel2016_03_03_FD_113141 | JGI IMG/M metagenome (GOLD analysis project Ga0163224, IMG submission 113141) | Subsurface microbial communities from deep shales in West Virginia, USA - MSEEL Well Study Marcellus 5H_2016_03_03 ... | reverse complement strand
TATTATATCACTTGCATTACTATAAAAAGGATCAAAATTATAATATCAACCCTAATTAAGCCACCAAATAGCTAAGTTTAGTAGAGTTGCATAACTAACCCATAGGATATAGGGTATTAATAAACTTCCAGCTAATTTGGATATCTTATTAAATCTTTTGATTGTTAGTAAAATAGCCACCCACAATACTATTATAACTGCCAGACCTAACAAAGGTGATCTGCTTCCAAAAAAAAAGCAAAAGACCAAAAGACATTAAGAAATAATTGTATTGAAAATATTTTAATAGCTGCTTTAACTTCCTTATTAGCAGTACCTTTACTCCAGATTAAATAAAGTGCTATTCCCATTAATAAATAGAGAATAGTCCACACAGGAGCAAATAACCAGCTTGGCGGAGTAAAAAAGCTTACTTAAAGTATCATACCACCTATCTATAGCAGGTCTAGTAACTAAAGAACCAATAACTCCTGCTAATTGGCAGATAACTATACTTATAATTAATTTTATGATCTTAGCTAATTTCATTATCAAACCTCCTTTACTTATATTGTACCACAAATAGATAAAATAAAAGGTTGATGTACTAATTAGTACATCAACCTTTTATAAAAATTAAATCTTATATTTATCTATTATCCTCTTTAATTCTTCTGCCATCGTGGCCAACTCTTGTGAAGAATTAGTTATCTCTTCTGACATATCATTGATATTCTGGGATACCGCCAATATCTGATCACTATTATCTGCCAGATGATTAGTAGATCTTGCAGTATGTTGGATATTAATAGTTGTCTCTTCACTTGAATTCTGAATCCTTCTAAAGACCTCTCCTGTCTCTTCTACAATCCTTTCTCCCTCTTTAGCCTTCTTCTCCACCGCTCTAATAAACTCTAAACCAGCCTTTGACTTCTTTTGAGTCTCTCTTACTAAATTATTGATATCATCAGTGGCTTTAGCCGTCTCTTCTGCTAAGCTTTTAATCTCACCTGCAACTATTGCAAAGCCTTTGCCTGCTTCTCCTCTACTGTTTCCAGAACCTCCTGAGTTTGCCCTAGATGCCTCTATAGAAGCATTTAAAGCTAATAAATTAGTCTGCTTAGCTATATCAGTAATTAACTCTACCACTTGACTAATCTCTTGAGAATTATTAGCTAATTCATTAATAGCCTTGACTGTCTTTTTAACTGCTTGATTAATCTCCTTCATACTGCTAACTGTCTTCTCAATATTTTTATTACCAACTATAGTTTGATTATTAGCTTCTTCAGAGATGCTACTTACCTCTTGAGCACTTAAAGATATCTCTTGAATATTGGCTGTCATCTCCTCAATCAACTGATTAGTCATCTCTATCGTTGCATTTCCCTCTTCTGCACTAGCAGATAACTCTTCACTTTGAGCAGATAGATTCTCTACCTTACTTTGAATATCGATAATCATCGACCTTAACCCATCCTTCATTCTGTTTAAAGCCCTTGCAATCTGACCTAACTCATCCTGTGAAGTTTCATCAAGGTGACTAGTCAAATCATTATTTAATACAGCCTTTTTAAAATCATTAAGCGGTCTCACTAACATATTATTAATTGATAACTTTCCAAGTAAGATTGCTGAAAATAAGATAGCAATTAAGATAAAGATCATATTCTTTAATAGTAGATATGTTGGTCTCATTACCTCTTCTCTATCTATCTCAGCTAATAAGACCCAATTCTGATCTAATATATCAAGAGGTGTATAGGCACTTACCACCTTAATCCCTCGATAATCAGCAATAAGCTCTACCCCTCTATTACCTTCTAAAGCCAAATTAACTCCTTTGGTATCAACTACCTTCTTTAAGATACTACTCTCCTCTATAAAGCGAGAATCAGACCTCATCAGTTTATCTGCTCCAACTAGATATGTCTCTCCACTCTCACCCATTCCTGTCTTCTCTTGCATAATATCATTGATTTGAGTAATAGATAATTGTAAAGCTACAACTCCCATTAATTCTTTATTATCATCAAACACTGGGGCACTGATAAAAGCTGCAGGCTCTTGACTAGGTTCATAATAAGAGAAATCAATCATACTAACCCTCTTTAACCCTATTTTATAAACCTCTGCCAAGCCAGAGTCTTTATAAATACCCTTAGTTAGATTTGTTCCCAAATCATCCTCTTTAGCTACTGTATAGACCACATTACCTTCCAAATCTATTAAAAAGAGATCATAATATCCATAAGTATTAATATAATGGGATAAGTTATCTCCATAGATCTCTTCTAATAACTTATATCCATCACTATTTAATCCACTCTTAAATTCTTCAGTGAATAAGGATAAAGCCTCTTTAGACAAGGGGTTTTTAGCTAAGACTGTTATATCACCTATCCTTTCATTGAAATAACTCTCTATTCTCTCTTTTTTTAGCTCTCTGACAGCCTTTAACTGCTCCTTTTTCTCTGAAAGTAAAATTTCAGCCGATCTATTATAGGTTAAAAATGCTAAAGCACTTATTCCTACTACAATAATAGCAATAAAAATTATAGTCAGCTTAAAAGCAATACTCCTCTTAGTAAATACAGAAATCTTCATCAATTACATCACCTTTCTAATATTTTTGTAATTTATAAAATAAAATGACAACCCTGATATATTTCTGTATATTTATTCAAATCCCTTCATAAAATTAGAATTTAATAATATATCAATAAAAACTTCATTATACTTATTCAACTTTAGAGTGAATTTTAAATATAACGTTATTATCACAATTATCCTAAATTATTTTGCTCAACAGCCTATACTATGATATAATTTTTACTACTTAAGCTAACAGTATAAGAAACTATCTTAGGGATAAAATATAAATTGCTTTTAAAAAGTTTGCAACTGGAGGTTATATAAATGGATAAGAGACCTGAAGATACGAGAGTAGTAATTGGAATGTCAGGAGGTGTTGACTCCTCAGTAGCAGCTCTATTGTTAAAGGAGCAAGGCTATGATGTAATTGGAGTCTTTATGAAGAACTGGGATGAGGAAGATGAGAATGGTGTCTGCCCTGCTGAAGAGGATTATGAGGATGTCAGACGGGTCTGTGCTCAGATTGGAATCCCTTATTACATAGTTAACTTTGAAAAACAGTATTGGAATAGAGTCTTCACTTATTTTCTTGATGAATACAAGGCTGGACGCACCCCAAATCCCGATGTAATGTGTAACAAGGAAATTAAATTCAAAGAGTTTCTCAACCATGCCCTGAAATTAGATGCTGATTATCTAGCAACTGGACACTATGCCCAAGTAAAAGAATCAGAGGGAGAACATAAATTAATTAAAGGTATAGATAATAATAAAGATCAGAGTTACTTTCTCTGTATGCTCAACCAGCAGCAGTTATCTAAAACTATCTTTCCCTTAGGTCACCTAGAGAAATCCAAGGTTCGTGAAATTGCTAAAGAAGCTGGCTTAGCTACTGCTGAAAAGAAGGACAGTACAGGGGTCTGCTTTATCGGTGAACGGGACTTTAAAGAGTTCTTAACAAATTATATCCCTGCTCAACAGGGCGAGATTAGAAATAGAAAGGGAGAGGTCTTAGGCAAGCATGATGGGGTCATGTACTATACTATCGGGCAACGTCGTGGCTTAGGAATTAGTGGTCATGAACCTTACTTTGTAATCGATAAAGATGCTAAAAATAATATACTCTATGTTGGACAAGGTGCAGAGCATGAACTTCTATTCTCTCATGGCTTAATAGCATTAGAACCCCATTGGATTAGTGGTAAAGAACCTAACTTCCCTTTAAAGTGTAAAGCCAAATTTAGATATCGCCAACCTGACCAAGATATTATTGTTCATAAGACATCTACTGGTGAACTTTTAATTTCCTGTACTAAAAAACAGCGAGCAGTTACCCCTGGACAATTTGCAGTCTTTTATCAAGACGATATCTGCCTTGGTGGAGCTGTAATCGATAAACCGATTAAGGACAAGCAAGAAGTTGAAAAATTAGTTAATAATTTATAATTATTCTATTGAGGCTTAATGTCAGATTAAGTCTCTTTATTTTTTATCCTCTTACTAATTTTACCATGTTTTAATATATATAGATTACATAAACTAATAGCTGATATGAGAAAGCAGTACTCATACCAACAATTAGGAAAGGGGAGTTTAAGATGGGAGTTAAAGAAGAGTCACTAGAGCTAGCAATTAAGATGGAAAAAGAGAGCTATCACTACTATAATAATCATATAGAGGGAGCAGAAAACCCTTTATCTCGTAAAGTATTAGAAAGCCTAGCTGCCCAAGAGCTAGACCATGTAGATAAGGTCAAAAAGATAGCTGCTAATAAACCTATTGAAGAGAATGATTACCAACCAGAAGATATTGAAAATAAAGTCCAGCAATTATTTGAAAGTTTTTCAGATAGTGAACGTGATAATTGGAAAGAGAGTAATACCAATATCTATCGCCATGCTATGGAATTAGAACAGGATACTTATGAGATTTATGAGAGATTAGCCAAACAGACCGATGATGATATAGAAAGAAAGTTCTTTGAAGCTTTAATGCAAGAAGAAGAGTGGCACTATGAATCTTTACAGAATGTCTTTAACTATTTTGAAAATCCAGGAGACTTTTATGCCACTGAGGAGAGTAGTACATGGCCTTGGATGAATACCTAATGTCAAATTAAAAAGCCTAGCTTTTTAGCTAGGCTCTTTTGGGAAGAAGAGTATTTACTCCTCTGTTGGGACTATATATATTCTAGCAGTCCCAAATTACAATTGAATTAATACCATGTTAAATAAATGTAAACTTTGAATTTAATAAAAAAAGACCCTCTCTAAAGGGTCTTTATAAAATTAATAGCTCTCCCTATCAGCAGTAATCATATATATAACTCTTTCACAGATATTAGTTGCATGATCTGCTGCTCTCTCTAAATATCTACTAACAAATAATAAATAATTCCCCTGTCTAATAGACTTAGGATCTTCCATCATATAAGTTAACAGTTCACGGAAAATTTGCGAATCTAACATATCAACCTTATCATCCATTTGAGCAGTCTTTCTTGCCTTATCAACATCTGAATTAACAAAGGCATCTAAACACTCTCTAAGCATCTCTTGAGCAATTTCAGCCATACGAGGAACATCTACTAAAGGTTTAACGAATCTATCATTCTCTAATTCACAAGTAACTATAGCAACATTTTGTGCTAAGTCACCTATTCTTTCTAAGTCAGTAACAATTTTAGAGATCATATCAATTCTTCTTAAATCCTTAGCTACAGGCTGTTGTAAAGCAATCAGTTGAATACATTCTTGCTCTATTTTAGCTTCATAATCATCTAAAACATCATCATTATCAATAACCTCTTGTGCTAGCTCTTTATCTTGTTCCATTAAAGAAGTTACTGCTTTATGAATTGCCTCTTCAACCATACTTCCCATCTTTAAAAGGTCTTGATTTAAATGTTCTAATTTTTGGTGAAATGTATCTCTTACCATTGTAAGCCCCCTCTCTGAATAAAAACAAAGCATATCTTTTTATCTATAAATTGAATAAGTTCATATAGATAATAAAATTTATAATAATATTTTTATCTTATCCAAACCTACCAGTAATATAATCTTCAGTCTTTTGATTTTCTGGTTTTTCAAATATTTTCTCTGTTGCTCCATGCTCAATTAAATCACCCATATAAAAGAATGCTGTATAATCAGATATACGAGCAGCCTGTTGCATACTATGGGTTACAATTACAATGGTATAATCCTTCTTCAGGTCTTCAATCAGATCCTCAATCTTAGCTGTAGCAATTGGATCTAACGCTGAAGTAGGCTCATCCATCAATAATATCTCTGGGTTTACAGCCAAAGCTCTAGCAATACATAATCTCTGCTTCTGTCCACCTGAAATCCCCATAGCCGATGAATCTAACTTATCTTTAACTTCATCCCATAAAGCCGCTGATTTCAGACTCTCTTCTACAATTTGATCCAGTTTCTCTTTATCTTTTAAACCATGAGCTCTAGGCCCATAGGCTACATTGTCATAGATAGATTTAGGAAATGGATTAGGATGTTGGAATACCATTCCTACTCTTTTACGTAAATCAACGATATCAATACCTTCTCCGTAGATATTCTTACCATCAATTAGAACTGCTCCATCTACTCTTGTGCCTTCAATCAAATCATTCATTCTATTTAAAGTTCTAAGAAATGTTGATTTTCCACATCCAGATGGTCCAATAAAAGATGTAACTTTATTAGCAGACATCTTTAATGAAATATTATGAAGTGCATGAAAATCTCCATAATAAAAATCTAAATCCTTTACTTCCATACTGTTTTTAGCCATAAAGTCTCCTCCTCATTATCTTTTTGCTTTCTTACGTAACCAATACCTTAATAAAATTGCAACCATATTCATAGATAGAACTAAAGCAATCAATACCAACGCTGTTCCGTAAGCTAATGGTCTAACTTTAGCTATATCATGATGCTGAGTTGACATAACATAAAGGTGATAAGGTAAAGCCATAAACTGACTAAAAGGTGAATCTGGCAAGAAGGGTAAGAAGAAAGCTGCCCCTGTAAAGAGAATAGGTGCTGTCTCTCCTGCCGCTCTTGATAGACCTAAGATAGTCCCTGTTAGCATCCCAGGAATAGCATAAGGCAATACATTTGTTCTAATTGCATACCATTTAGTCACTCCCAAAGCCAAAGAACCATTTCGATAGCTATTAGGTATAGTCTTTAGGGCCTCTTCACTAGCTGTGATAGTAACAGGTAAAGTCATCAAGCCCAAAGTCAAACCAGCAGATAGAATAGAAGTTCCAAAGCCTAAAATCTGTACAAATAAAGCCAATCCAAAGAGACCAAATACAATAGATGGTACCCCTGCTAAATTTCTGATAGACATTCTAATTAGTTTAGTAATTCTCCCCTGTTTAGCATACTCATTTAAATAAATAGCTGCAAACATACCTAAAGGTACAGCTAATAAAGCAGTAATAACTGTAACAGAAAAGGTTCCTACTATAGCAGGAAAGATACCCCCTTTGGTCATACCATGGCTAGGTGCTGTAGTTAAAAACTCCCAATTAATTACCCCAATACCTTTACTGATGATATCATAAAGAATGACTGCTAAGATAGACAATACACATAATGCTGATAATCTCAAAAAACCAAAACCTATTTTTTGTTGCATATCTCTAGAAAACATTATTCTGCCTCCTCATACTTGTTTAATACCCAATCAGATACTATATTAATCAAGAAGGTCATAACAAATAATACCAATCCCACGGCAAATAATGAATAGTAATGGGTTGTGTTATAAGCAACCTCTCCCAATTCTATACCAATTGTTGCAGTCAATGTTCTTACTGCAGAGAAGATACTCTTAGGAAATGCAGGAGCATTACCAGTAGCCATTAATACAGCCATAGTCTCTCCAATCGCTCTTCCCATCCCCAACATTACAGCTGCAATGATTCCAGATAAAGCAGCAGGGATAGTTACCTTGACTAATGTTTGCCACTCAGTAGCCCCTAAAGCCAAAGAAGCCTTCTTATAATCATCAGGAACTGCATTAATTGCATCTTCAGAGATACTAATAATAGTTGGTAAAGCCATAATCCCTAACAGTACAGACCCATTAATTGCATTTAAGCCATTAGGTAGATTAAAGATTTTAGCAATCATCGGTCCAATCAATACTATACCTAAAAATCCAATAACTACTGAAGGAATTCCAGCCAAAATTTCAATAGTTGGTTTTAATATCTCTCTAGCTTTAGCTGGTGCAATTTCTGATAAGTAGGCTGCACAGGCTATTCCTAGAGGTACTGCAAAGATCAAAGAACCAACTGTTACCATAATTGTACTGAATATTAATGAGACAATTCCATAACTTACCTTATGATAACCAGTAGGGTTCCAGGTAGTACTAGTAAAAAACTCAACTATACTTACCTCCTTAAAGGTTGGTAAACTCTCGTTTAACAATAAATAGAAGATACCAACTAAGATGAAAACAACTAATAAGCCATTTAGTAAGAAAAATTTCTCAACCATCTTCTCCTTAATTTTAGAAAATTTACTTCTTCTTTTCAAATGATTCAACCTCCCCCATCTTTATTCTGATAAATGTTTTTAAGATAAAAAAGTTTTAAATAATTGTTATACAAGCCATCCCAAATTATAAATTAATTTATAATTTTAAAGGCTCAACTCAAGTTGAGCCTTTAATCTATTGTCCTAAATTCTTATTATTTCGCTTTGAATACTCTTCAGTTACAGGATAAAAACCTTCTCTTACAGCAAGTTCTTGTCCTTTATCACTTAGTTGGTATTTAATAAGATCAAGAACTGCTCCTGTTGGTTTACCATTAGTATATTGATATAATGGTCGTGCTAATGGATAAGCCCCTGTTTTAACATTCTCAGCTACTAATGGACTAGCACCATTAACATCTAATATATTGAGCCCTTCTACTGTCTTGCCATCTTTTACTACATATCCAATGCCTACATATCCAATTCCACTCTCATCAGCTTTAACTGCCTCTACAAGCTGAGCATTTCCATTCATCCTCTTCATCTCAGCAGTGTAATCTCCATTTAAAACATTATCTCTAAAGTAAACATATGTTCCTGAGTTACTCTGACGCCCATATGTATTGATAGTTAAATCAGGTCCGCCAACCTCTTTCCAATTACTAATTTCACCTTTAAATATCTTACCTATCTCTTCTACAGTTAAATTTTTTACAGGATTATTAGCATTAGTAATCACACTTAAACCATCCATTGCTACTGCTATCTCTACAATTTCAACACCATTATCCTCAGCTTGCTGTTTCTCTGAATCCTTAATATCACGAGAAGAATTAGCAATATCAACTTTGTTGTTAATTATAGCAGCAATTCCTGTACCAGAGCCACCTCCAGTTACAGAGATTGAAACTCCCTCATTATTATTCATATATTCTTCTGCCCACATCTGTGATAGATTAACACTGGTATCAGATCCTTTAATTTGAATATATGCTGATTTTGCTTTTCCACCCTCACCTTGTCCCTCAGGAGCTCGTCCACATCCCACTAGAAATACAAAAGTAGTTAAAACTAATATTATTGATCTAAATACTTTTTTCGACATCTCTCTTCCTCCCAAATTAATTTACCTTAACCCAACAAATTTAGTATAACAGATAAAAGTTTAATTTATGTTACAAAGATGTTACAAGGATGTTAAAAGAGTGTTAATAGGAGCTTAACATCAATGTATTATTTTTATATTTCTACAATAAAATAAAAATTATACATATTAATTACTCATCATAAAAAATCTTTAACTTATTACGACTTTATAACTGAATATATCAAATAAAATTCTAATTATAAATTAAAATTGTGCAATAATCCATTTAAATTATCTGCCATAATTGATAACTTCTCAGCTTCCATAGTAACCTCTTTAGAGATAGCCTTTACCTCCTCTGTTACCTTTAAAACCTCTTGGCTTCCTGCTGCTAACTGTTCAGTAGAGGCTGTGGTCTCTTCAATATTGGCTACTGTATCTGTAATAGCAGCATTTACACCTTCAAAAGATTCCCCTGCCTCTTTAATAACCTTCTCTCCCATCTGACTCTCATCTTTTCCTGCCTGAATAGCTTGAATTGCCTCTTTTGACTGATTTTGAATCTCTCTAATTAAACCATCAATATTCTTAGTAGCCTCAGAGGTCTCTTTTGATAAATTTCTAATCTCATCAGCCACAACAGCAAAACCTTTACCAGCCTCACCAGCTCTTGCTGCTTCTATTGACGCATTTAAAGCTAAGAGGTTGGTTTGATCAGCAATTCTATCGATCAAATCAGTAATCTTACCAATCTCATCAGATCTTTGATTAAAGCGGTCTATTACATCTGCAACATTATCTACCGTCTCTTGAATTTTTATAATTTGCTCAATTGAAGCTTTAATCTTGTTATTTCCTTCACCTGTTATATCTACTACATTATAAGATAACTCCATAACTTCATGGCTACTATAATCTACCTGCTTAACCCCTTCAGACATATCATTAATTATCGATGAAGCTGAATGAATAGTAGAATCAGCTTCTAATGATAAAGAGGATAACTCTTGACTAAATCCTGCTACTTGATTACTTGTATTGGAAACATTAGTAAGTAAATTATATAAATTATCTACCATGGTATTAAAACCTCTTGCCAACTCTTCAATCTGATCATTTGTATTGATCTTTAACTTTTCAACCTTTAAATTACCACTTGCTAGCTCTTTACTATAATCTACTAACTTCTGCAAGGTATTAACTAAATTATTCTCTAATAGTCTAATAATTATTAAAGAAATTACGATAGTAATTATCAATCCACTAATTGAAGAAAATTGATTTAATTCTACGCTATTATTAAATTTGTCAACTACCTGCTCACGCTCTTGAACAAAAATGTTATTCAATGAATTACTTACCTGAATCATATCATCTCTAGTATTAACCAAAGCAATCATTGGAACTCTATAATTTACAATTCCGTTATAGCTTGTTACTGACATTCCATTTTTAATCTTCCAAACCGGTAGCAATTGTTCATTAAATATACTATTATATGTCTCATTTAAATCTATCAATTCATTAAATAATGCTTTAGCCCTCTTATCTTCAATGACCCCTCGTAAATAATTAATTATCTCTTGAAACTCTTTTTCATGATTATTGAAGTGTCTAACTGCCTTATCTTTACCATTATTATCAACCAAATCAATGGCATCTATATATTTTGCTCTAACTATTGTAGCTAAATTTAAGACATAGTACATATTATCTCCAGTACGCTCTAAACTATCAACACTACTATTTATATCATTTAATAGTAATAGGTTTGTCCCAGATCCTAATAAAAATAAAAAGATAAGGGCCCCAAAACCAACAAATAGTTTATACCTAAATTTCAAATTATTAAATTTATTATTAATACTACTTATCCTCATAATCTTATTTAAGAAATCAGCCGATATTGACATCTTATCTTTAATAAAGGTATTCATTTAGACAAGACCCCCATAATATAAATTTGTAACCTAAAGATTAAGTACAAGTCTAAGTAACGCATTAAAGTCATATGTTTTACTAAAATTTAATCTTAGACTTAGTTAAAAAGTGTCGTAATATCTGCACTATTTTAAATTGAATAATTAAATCTAGAGATTCAATTAGCAAGAGAATTCATCATAGTTAACTAGCCCTTAAATCATTATAATATTATCAGCAAAATTATATTAATATAACCCAGCTTATCTTACGATAAACTGGGTTATCCATTTTAAAAGCTAAGTTGTTCTACTATTAATGAATAGTCTCTTTATTAACTTTTTGGAACTCAGGAGTTACAGGATAGAAACCTTCTTTAATAGCTAAAGCCTCTCCTTTTTCACTCAACTCATACTTTAAGAACTCTAAAGTAGCTCCAGTTGGCTTACCATTGATATATTGATTCAATGGTCTAGCTAATGGATAAGAACCATTTTTAACATTCTTAGGATCTAATGGAGTTGCTCCATTAATATTCATTACATTTAATCCTGCTACTGGTTTACCATTTTTAGCTGCATAACCGATTCCTACATACCCAATAGCACCTTTGTCAGCCTTAACAGCTTCAACTATTTGAGCATTACCGTTCATTCTGTTCATATTAGCAGAATATTCACCTTTTAATACATTATCTCTAAAGTAAACGAAAGTACCTGAACTATTTTGACGTCCATATAAAGTAATTGGAAGGTTTGGTCCACCAACCTCTTTCCAGTTAGTGATATCTCCTCTAAAGATAGCACCTAAATCTTCCATACTTAAATTCTTGATAGGGTTGTCTTCATTTACAACAACACTCAATCCATCCATAGCTAATACAACTCTATAAACCTCTACACCATTATCTTCAGCCATTTGAATCTCTTTGTCCTTCATTACACGAGAAGCATCTGCAATATCAACCTCTCCAGCAATTAAAGCTTTAATTCCAGTACCAGATCCTCCACCAGTTACTGCAATAGAGACATTAGCGTGCTCTTCCATGTAGTTTTCAGCTAATGCTTGAGCTAAGTTTACAATTGTATCTGAACCCTTGATTTGGATATAAGCCTTCTCTTCTTTTTTATCGTCACCACCAAAGATCCACCAAGCGTCTACCTTTCCTGTTACAGTAAATAATACTCCAACTGCTAAAAGTAATACTAAAGATAAAGCAATACCTTTTCTGTTAAACATTCACAAACTCCTCCTCTTATTTACTTATGTTTTTATTATCTTTCTCTCAACGTTCAACCAAAGTATAACAGGGTTTTTTTGCAAATAAATTAAGGGAATGTTAACATAATGTTAAAAGAGGAAAAATATAAGAAAATAGTTACCAAAAAAAATAAAACGCCAAAAATGGCGCTTTATTTTTTAATTTTATGAAATTATAATTTAAAATTAAGATACTTTAATATCAGTTATTATATCTAGCAAATCAACATATTTAAAAACACTAATCCTTTAAAGGTAACTCTACTATAAACTTGCTACCTTCCCCTAGTTTACTCTCTACACTAATCTCCCCTTGATGCTCTTCAATAATATGTTTAATAATCGATAAACCTAAACCTGTCCCCCCTAACTTCCTACTTCTTGCCTTATCAACTCGATAGAATCTTTCAAAAATTCTTGGCAAATCTTTTTCTGGAATTCCTAGTCCAGTATCTTCTACCTCCAAAATTAACTTCTCATCTTCATTATATGCTCTTGCCTTTACCCTGCCAGCATCAGGTGTATACTTAATGGCATTATCTACTAAATTAATCATCAGCCTTGACATTTGATCTCTATTGGCCTTTAGCAAAGGCAGAGAAACTGGGAGATCAGCCTCCAAAATAATAGACTTTCTTCTAGCTTTCTCTCCTAATAAAAAGATTGTATCATTGATAACCTTAATCATATCTACCTGCTCTTTGCTAGAGTACTCGAATTTTGATTCCAATCTAGATAAACTCAATAAATCTTCAATTAATCTCTGTAATCTATTGGCCTCTTCTCTAATAATACTCAAAAAAGAACGAGTAACCTGTTTATCAGGCTCACTATCTAGTAATGTTTCCACATATCCTTTGATAGAAGTCAATGGAGTTTTAAGCTCATGGGATACATTCCCTACAAATTCCTTTCTCATCTCCTCTAAACGCCTAATATCAGTAATATCTCTCAATACTGCCACAACCCCTACTGTACTCTCCTTGATCCCTTCAATAGGAGCAATCTGTACCCGAAAAACCCTCTGCTCAGGAACTAACATCTCCAACTCCTCTGTTACTATTTCATTCTTCTCTAAAGACAACTCTACCAATTCATCTAACTTATAGTTCTTAGTTATTTGAATCACTGATTTATCTAAGACTAAATTCTCTTTGATTCCAAAGATTCGCTCAGCAGCCAAGTTAAAGAGTATTATCCTCCTCTCCTTATTAACTGCTATTACAGCATCACCAATACTAGTGACAATAGCTTCCACTTTATTCTTCTCCCCTGATATTTCTTGCATCTTATCCTTAACACGGTCGACCATATAGTTAAACATTAAAGCTAATTGTCCAATCTCATCTTTAGTCCTAATAACTAACTTATGATCTAAATAGCCATTTGCTATTTTTTGAGCTGCAGAGGTAATCTCTCTAATTGGATCTGTAATTTGATTGGTTAACTTTAAAGATAATAAGACAGCAACCACTATTGCAAAAAAGGATGATTTTAATAATACCGTCCAGATACCATGGTAGAGCTCCTTTAACTTATTTAGAGTTAGAGATGCTCTAATAACACCAATCACTTCTCCATCTTCTCTCTTGATAGGTAAAGCAATATACTTCATATTCATATCTAAAGTAGAGCTATATCTTATCTCCTTACCCAACTTTCCTTTTAAGACCTCTTGTACTTCAGGTCGATAAAGATGATTCTCCATCACCGATGGATCTTTACGAGAATCAGCAAGTACCTTCCCTTTTAAATCTATAATTGTAATTCTAGTCTCTAACTCCTCACCATAAGTAATAATTGAGCTGTTTAATCTAGTATAATCCCTATTATACAAAAAAGGATCGACAACAGTTAAAATTAAGTTCATCTCTTTAATCAACTTTCTCTCTAACCAGCTAGAGAAGTAATTCTCTAAAGACCTCTGTAAAAAGTAACCAGTAAAGATCAATGTAGTTACTAACATAACTAGATATAATGCTATAATCTTAGTTTTAACACTTTGTAATCTCTGTAGCATACTTAAACTCCTTTATTTAGTTTGAGTCTAAACTTAAGTATAAGTGTAAACAATCTTAAACTCAAACTTAACTCTTAATCTCTTTAAATTTATATCCTACACCTCTCACAGTCAAGATACTCTCCTTATCACTATGATTACTAATCTTCTTTCTTAACCTTCTAATATGAACATCTACAGTCCTAGTATCACCATGATAATCATAGCCCCACAACTCATCTAATAAATAACTTCTAGAAAAGACTTGTCCTGGATGTGTCATTAAAACAGCCAATAAATCAAATTCCTTTGGAGTCAAGCTAATCTCTGAACCATCTACTTCTACACGATATTTAGTCAAATCTACCTTGATATCACCTAAGGCTATAATTTCCTCTTCTTTTTCACTTTTTTTCTTAACTCTACGTAAGATGGCCTTTACCCTAGCTAAGAGTTCACGAGGGCTAAAAGGCTTAGTTACATAATCATCAGCTCCTAATTCTAAGCCTAAAATTTTATCAATCTCTTCTCCTTTAGCTGATAACATAATAATCGGTATCTTGCTTAATTTACTATCCTTTCTAATCTGACGACAGACATCAAAACCATCTAATTTTGGTAACATTAAATCTAACACAACCAGATTAGGATGAACCTCCTCAACCTTCTTTAAAGCTTCTTCACCATCATAAGCAGTTGTAACTTGATAACCATCCTTCTCTAAATTAAACTTCACCAGCTCCACTATATTCTCTTCATCATCAACTACTAAAATTTTATTACTCATAAATTTTCCCCCATTAATTTAAATTTTTAGATTCATAAGCTTATATTTATAATATACAACTAAATTATAGTAAAAATCAACTCTCTATTCAATTGAATTCATAATATTAAATTGTTTTTTAGGTAAAATTCAGTGTAAAAGGTATCGCTTAATGGGTATATTGCGACACTTTTTTAATTGAAAATTAAGAACTTGCCTTTAAAGAAACGCAAGCGGTATTTGGTCATAATCTAATATTATTTTAAACTCAGAAATTCAAAATAAATTAAAT
>Ga0163224_100073_pt1 | contig 15581 bp, 9 predicted proteins | sample MSEWel2016_03_03_FD_113141 | JGI IMG/M metagenome (GOLD analysis project Ga0163224, IMG submission 113141) | Subsurface microbial communities from deep shales in West Virginia, USA - MSEEL Well Study Marcellus 5H_2016_03_03 ... | reverse complement strand
TCAATAATCCATTCGTACTCCACATCTGGCATTCTTAAATCCTTCTCTAAGTAGATATCAATATAACCCTTCTCTACCTCTCTTTCACTGACTGGCTTGTACGCCTTACTATCAACAAGATAGGAAAATAATATTACCTTAATATACTTCTCATCGAAGTTCTGTAAATCTCGATTCGATAACCTCTTTAAAACATTCTCACTTATATAGTCGATATAAGGCTTTATCTGACCATCATAAGCCAAATTTTCTATAGATTTTCTTAATTCATTGGTACTCAATCTAATCTCAAACCTACTTTCTAAACTCTTCTCAATATATTCCCAAAAGATAGTCTTAACCACATAATTAGGTATCTTTAAAAAGAGTCTCATCCTCTCTCGCCTATCTATTGTCAACAATCCCATATAGAATAAGAGTGAAACAAAGTATTCATCATCATACATCCTATCGAAAGAAAACTTAGTAACAAGATCAGCTACTATACCTTCATTCAAGATAATCTCTTCTAAAACCCATCTATTCTCTTCATTGCTAACTAAGCGATTTAGCCTACCATAATCGGTCTTTACATTCTCATCTATTAAATCCTCTGGATAAAAACCGGTCATCTGCCACTGATTAAAGAAATACAAGACCATATCTGGATTATAAACCCTCTTTTTCCCACGATGATTAAATAAGTAACCATTATAATTATTCTTCAATTCAACTAAGGATAATTTGTCATCAATCATATTAAATTCACTTATAATTCTATTTACCTCATCTTCTGTAAAACCTAGCATCTCATTAAGTATAGGATTCATAGTCAAATTACTAGCTATATTAAAGCCACTAGTCAGATCATCAAGCATAATTGGAGAAATTCCAGTAATGAAGATTCTATCTATTACACTTTCAGTTCCTATCTTAACTGTCTCATAAAAATCTCTGACAAAACCAGTTGCTCTGATGATATTTTTATAAAATTTACTTTCACCCATAGCAATTATATCATTAGCAAAATGGTCATATTCATCAATTATTAAATAAACTTTTTGCTCTAACTTCTTTACTGCTGTGATAAAAATGCTTAAAATAGCACCTATATCTTCAATATCCTTTATTCTAGCTTTAATTTCTAATCCATTATCAAAATATTTTTTATACCTATCTAAACAATCAAAAATCGCATCAATTAAACTTAATCTAAAGGAATTCTCTAATCTATCTTCATTATCTGTATTTAACCCTGAAAAATTTAACTTTAAAATAAGATAACTATTTCTTAATTTAGTTGGATTTTGACCTATGTATAAATCACCAAATAGCTTCTCAAAATTATTCGTCTGGTTAATATCATAATAATGGCTTAAAGTAGATAAAAATAGACTCTTGCCAAATCTTCTCGGTCTGATAAAAAAGAGATACTTAGCTGATAAGTTCTCCAATTTCTCAATATAACTTGTCTTATCAATATATAAATAACCTTCTTCACGTAAGGCTCTAAAATCAGAAATTCCATAGGGTAGCTTCACTATTATCACCTCAATTTTATTATATCCTAATTTTTATGGTATTAAAAGTTAAAACCTGACTACCCTCCTATTGAAATTTCTTCATCACCTGGGCACTTTACATTAGATTTTACTTTTATTTCATCACCTATCTTTAAATCTATATTCATAAATTATTCTCCCTTTCTTTTCTGTTATTACAATAATTTTATTCTTGAACATGATAAAATTCAAGATTAATCTGTACTAATGAATAATAAAAAATACCTTGAGAAAAATAAGTACAGGAGGTGAGATTCAAGTGACCACCATCAAAGATGCTTTAACAGGAATCTTAGGAAATGTAACAGATGATGAGCCTAAAAGTCCAATGCATATAGGAGAGGTAATGAATTTATGGCTTTATCATGGTACACTAACTGAAGCAAATCGCTATGTAGAGATAGCCCTAAATACAACTACCGATGATGAACTAATAGTTGCCTTAAAACATAGCTTTGAAGATTGTAGCAAACAAGTTGCTAAGATAGAAGATCTCTTTAAAAAAGAAGGTATCTCTCTACCCCCAACTCCAACCCCTAAACCACGTTCTAATCCAGATGATGTTCCTTCAGGAGTAAAGCTGACTGATGATGAGATTGCTAATGGACTATCCCTTAAAGTTGTCTCAGCTATTACTCTATGTGCCTCCGGTATCAGCCAAGCAATTAGATCCGATATTGGTACTATGTGGTTAAATTTTCTCTTAGCAAGAGTCAAGTTTGGAGCTATGCTCAATTCATTGATGCGAAAAAGAGGCTGGATTAAAGTACCACCCTATTATTACTCTTCAAAGCGTAGTGAATAAGTATTATATGTTTAACAGGTAAAAACTGATGAGATGAATTCATCTCATCAGTTTTTATTCTTTAAGAATCCTTGGCTTTTCTTTCCCTACTCTTTTGGACATTAGCACAATTCCTACAGGATACACTACAATATTTAGTTCTAGTATTATTGGAGATAAAGGCACTATCACAGTACTTACATCTATTAATCAATGTTGATTCATCAGTAACTGCAAAGGCATAGACTGTTTCAATAGCAGTTTTTAGTGAATCAAACTGCCAAGCAATATTGGTCTTATCCAATTGATTTATTGTAAAACCAATCTTATGTGCTTGAAACTTGCCAGCCATAATTGTAACATTTTCAGTTAAATTATCAGCTTCATTTTGATATATTAATAATTGATTAAAATGTGAAGAGATCATCTTAGCAAAATCTATTATCCACTTAAGCTGTTCAGAATAAAATCTTGAAAAAACAAGGTCTAAGACAAGAGGTCGCTTACCATAGTACTTAGGTGAATCCTCTCTTTTTACTACATCTACACTATTTCTGTACTCTTTAATTACAATATCCCCTTCTTCTGTAAAAGGAGTAAATTGACTTAAATAATCGCTCTCATCCATCATCTTTTCTTTATTAATCAAGTTATTTTCAATCAATAAGACCTTTTTATCACCTATGATATTTCGATTATATACACTAGCACTTATCAAACCCAATAAGCCATATTTTCTAGCAAATATCAAGATATCATTATTTAATTTCTCTTGATCATCTTGATTATCTTCTGCTAATTTTAAGGCACTATCACCAAGATTTATTAAATCCAAAATTAAATCTTCTGCTACATTGAAGGGATTATACATAGTAAAACTTGCTTCTTTAGCTGGAATAATATAAATTTCCCCTACTGAGTTTTCCTTAATCTCATAATCACTATATTTAATCCAATCTGTTGCAAATTGTCCAATTAAGTTAACTTTGCCATCCATTTTATTCACCCTCCTCTTAGTTTATTACATGTAATAGTAGTAACTATTATAACTATTACATATCTTGATTATCATTTTACTCCTCTTTTAATGCCTTGTCAATTGTTTTTTATAAAATAAAATTTATAAAGCAAAAAATAAAGAGAGGATTCTACTAAAAACTGAGAATCCTCTCTTTATTCCTCTATTATTATCTGCTTTTTATCTTAAAAAACTGAAATAACTGTCTCATATTCTTCTCTATTATTAATACTTTTACAACAAAACAAATAAATTTACAGCTATTTCTCTTTAAAAAATCAACTATTTTTCATACTACTCCCTATTAATTTCAAATTTTCTCCTATATTATTCAATTCTCTTATCACTTCTATTATCCTTTGACCATCTTCTTCTGACTTCTTCTTCAAATAGATCTCCTTTATCTCTGTCCATCTTGTCTTTCTTTCTTCGCTCATTCTATCAGTAATTTCATAGAACTTCAATAAACTTGCTTCTGCTTCAGTTGCTAAAGTCTGAGCATCATTGTTATAGCTATTCTCTATTAGCCTATCTATCTCACTATCATTCATAATGGGGACTACCTTTTCCACAATCTTATTCATATTTCTATAAGAGCCTTGGAGCTTAAAGGGGGGCTCTGTTCGATATTCATCACTTTGGGAAGAGGAATAGATATACTCCATATTTACCTTTAATATCTCATCCCTTATCTTCAGACAGCTCTCTAAGACCTTTAAAGCCTCTTCTATATCCTCTTCAGTATAGCTACCAGTTAAGTTAATATCACCTCTATCACCTGTAGCAATAGCTTGAATTAACTTATAGATATCCTCAGGATACTTCATATATATCTTGTTCAAGTAACTATTTGAGGTAATAGCATTCTCTATATAGCTTAGCTTAAAGGCTTGCTCATTCTCCCTTAGCATATCTCCTAGATTATATACATCGGCTCTATTTGCTAGCATATCAGGAATCTTAAACTTATCTCCACTCTCAGTATAAGGGTTTCCAGCCATTACTACAGCAACCTTCTTCCCTCTAAATTCATAGGTCTTACTAATTCCTTTATAGACACCTTCAATCTTTCTCTGTCCATCACATAAGGAGATAAACTTCTGCAAAAACTCTGGATTTGAATGCTGAATATCATCTAAATAAATCATCACATTATTGCCGATTTCAAAGGCTAAATTCAACTTTTTCAACTCTTCTCTAGCACTGGCATTCTCAGCCTCGGCTGGGTCAAGAGAAGTAACACCATGACCTATAGTTGGGCAATTTATCTTGACTAGCATCATACTCAATCGGTTGGCAATATACTCTATCAAAGTAGTCTTACCATAACCAGGTGGAGATATCATCAACAACATCCCCATATTATCAGTTCTCTTGCTCTTTCCAGCTGTACCTATCTGTTTGGCTAAGTTATCTCCAATTAAAGGCAGATAAACCTGGTCAATTAACTTACTTCTTACAAAGGAAGTCAATACCTTTGGTTGTAGTGATTTAAAATTAATCTGATTCTTGATAGCTTCAATCTTCTCAAGCTTTAATTTCTGAAACTCTTCATATTGAGGGATAATATTATCATTAAAATTATCTAGCTTATCAAAAAACTCTACAATATTTACCTTATATTGACCATTCTCAATAGATTGATGAGTTCCTACTAACTTATCTATGGCTATCTCAGACTTTTTATTGATTATTCTCCGCTTAGCATAATCACCTAAGATTAAAATAGATATCACTTCATAAAGATAATCATTAAACTCTAACTTCCTCTCATACAGATAAGATTTGACCCATTCATTGACTAAAATATATTTTCCTTCTAAATCATCCTTTAAATTCTCTAAAGACTTCTTAAAATCTCCTTTAGCCCCCATTGAGATAAGGAAGTTATTAAAATCTTCATATGCTTCTGCTGCTTCTGTACTTAATACAAAGCTCTCATGCTGACTTATCTCTTTAGCAAGGTACTCAGCAACCTTAGTAAATTGATGGGACTCTATCCAACGATTCTTAGCTACAAAGGCTCCTATCTTTTGAGCCAACGCTGGAATAAATCCCCCTACCAATCCCCGCTTAGAGTATTTTGCTATAAGATTGACAGTCCTTAATCTATTCTCTAGTTTTTCTTTTCTATCTTCGGCTAATTCGCATTCCCAAAATAGATTTGCAATGGCCCTAACTTTGGGATTGTAGGAAGCCAACTCTAATTCTAGATAGGTATCGACCAAAGCACTTAATATCTTTGTTCCATCATGGTCATGGACACCCTTGGTATAATACTCTTTAGAATGGTTCTCTATATACTCCTTTATTACACTACTTAAAACCTTCTCATCTTTCTGATATAATTCTTCTAAAGAATTATCCTCTTGATATCCCTTGAAGATATTATAGGCCAAAAATTCTGCCCGATAGACATCATCATTTTCAGATATAACCTTCTGCTCCCAAACCTCTTTATATTTAGTAAACTCCTCTTCATTTACCTTCTCCCAAAAATCGGTACCCGAGATATGAAAGTAAAATCCATCTTCTTTTTTTAGCAAACTCAGTTCAGGTTTTTGACTATTGACTAGAAAATGATTATCTCCAAATTTGATAGTATTTTCATCTAAGAATAGTTCCTTTTTATCCTTTAACTGCTTGATGCTAGACTCTTTCAAGGACTTCAACTTATTTTCAATATCATCAGCCTTGGTACTATCTCCAAGCTCTATTAACTGTTCTATAATATCTCTGATCTTATCTACCATGGGACTAGTAGAAAGAAGTTCATTGATCGAGCTTACTTCTTCAAAAGACTTGACCATATTTTCTAAGCCTTTAAAGATTCTCTTAGCAGCATTGCCCAAAGAGTCTATCTTTCTATTCTTCTTTTCTAATAGTTGCTGCTTTTTTGATTCAAATGTTGATATGATCTCTTCCCTTTTCTCTGTTAGCATTACTACAAAATTATCAAAATCAGAGAATTTACTCTCTAATTCATCAATTTGTACTATTATCTTAGACATATAGTCTTCGGTTTTTTCCACAGTAGTAGATAGATCTAAATAGTTGGATACAGAATGAGTCAATAAATTTAGTTTAGAATAGAACTCAGACTCCTTCTCCTTAGCATTTAAATTATCTATCTTGTTCTTCAACTTTGATTTACTTTGATTCAAATTAGAAAAAAGCAGAGAGATCTTATCAATTATTTCAGAAGTCTTAGTGGCATCTTCTATCTTCAAACTATTTACTATATTGATTAAGAGCTCTAGTTCTTCTGATACCTTTATTATCTTCTCATTCAATTCTCTTCCATCAATAACTTTTTCAATATTGTTTAATTGAAGCTCTATCTCTTCTACCGATTCTATATAGGGGTTTAAACTATCATCAGCTAATAAAAACTCTACACAATCCTCTGATAATTTATCATTCTTCTCCTTTATCTTTAAGGATAAAGCTTCAACCTTTTCTTCATCAATAAACTGTAAGTCCTTTAATCCAGCAATTTCTCCTCTTACTTTTCTTATTTTGGTCAAATATTTTACAAAATCATTTATATTTTCAAAGGTATTGTAGCCAATTGCTTTTGTGATATCTTCTACTTTCTCTCTTACTTGCTCATATTGATTGGCTGTATTCTCTTTTATCTTCGTAACCTTATCAAACTCTTTAATTGCAATTGCCCCTGCTTCTTTAATCTTAAGCAAAGACTGTTTTAGATTAAAAGCTTCCTCTTTATCTACCCAAAAATAATTATTTATAATCTTTTCTGCATCTCTTACTATATCTATATACAACCCATAGTAGCTATCATCTTTTTTAGATAAATTATAGAGAGAATAACAGTCAGCCATCAATCTAACTATCTCTTTATTTCCTATATTATATAAAAATCCATCTTTATCCTCTTCCTTTGCCTTGACTATATCTTTAGCAAAGGAGGTCTGCCAAATTTGGATAGTATGATTTCTTTTAGGCTCTTGCCCTGCTTTAAAGATAACCATCTCTCCATTATCAAAATGGGAATAGCCATTACAGATTATTGGAGTCTCAATCTCTTGATGAATGATATTATAATTATGAATATAATACTCACCTGTTACCTTATCAAAAAAGATATATTGATAGTCTTCACCATTGATTGAAGCTTTTTTATTCTGAAAAACTATATTCTGATAGTTTAGTTCAAACCTCTTAAAACCTCCTGATTGCAGGAAGATTCCATCAGGAAAGATTATTCCATGATCTTCTGGAAGTAATACTACCGATTTTCCGATAGAATCTATCCGTTGTACCTCTTTTGTCTTCTCATTGAAAACAATATATCTATAATTACCTTCTTGATAAGGCTTCATCTTAAGTAAGATAAGATTTCCTACTATAGCATAAAAGACATCAGCATCATCAAGCTTCTGATCCTTCTGCTCTACCTCTTCTGCATAAATTCCTTCTCCAGAATTTGTATTGTCCTCTATCTTTAAAGTTAAGGTTCCACCAATAGTCTCTACAAATACACGATCTTCAATAGAAATATGGGGATGAAGACCAGCAACCTGGTCTTCTCTTGTAGTCTCTTTCCATTCAATCTCTTGCTGGGTAGGATATGTAATTTCATGGCTGAACCTATTTCCTAAATATTCTATAGTACCATCTTCTTTTAGCAGCCATTTAAAGCTTTTAATATCATCTACCTTTTCCCCATTTTGAAAGACCATATAAATAAAATTATCTTTCTCATGAAATTTAGCAAAAAAGCTCTCTTTATAATATTGATATAGCTCTCTAAAATCACTTTTAAACTGCTTATCATCTAATAAAGAGTACTCCTCTCTAGCAAATCTACTTCCATTATAAGTATATACAGAGAAGACATCACTTAATTTAGTTTCTGATTTTAATCCAAGATGTACATTATACCCTAATATAACCTTATTCCCTACAGGAACTATATCCCTAGGTATACAGCTATTCTCTGTAACTATAGCTTCACTCTTCTTTAAAGTATTTTTAGTCTCCCCATAGATCTCAATTCTTTTTTGATTCAATCTTTCTAACTTATCTTTCAACTCTGCTGAACTTTCTAGCAGCCTATTTTTAATAACATTATAGGTCGCAATACCTTCTTGTTTTTTCTCTTCTTTACTCTCTTTGCTCATATCTATCCCCTTACCCAATTATCGATTTTATTGGATCATTCTCTACTCCAAGCTCTTTAGCTTTGTCCAAAATTCTACTAATAACTGTATTTGGAGTACCATTAGAACTGTCCATATACTTCATTATAGCATTGGAAATTGTAAGGTTCTTGATAGCTTCAGAATCTACATTAAAGCTATCAATTAAAGTCTTTAATTGCTTTTGGAAATTATCTATATCACCACTAAAAAATGTATCCTTTACATCTGTTAAAACATTAGAGTTGTTGACTAATCTATCAACTTGCTTTCCAGTACTGATCGAATTTATTAGCTTATCAAAGAAGATAGAATCTCCACCAACAATATCAACATTAGCATTCTTCAAGCCATCTCTCATTATTTCTGCCTGTGCTCTGGCTATCTCGGCTTGAATGCTGATCTCTGCTAATTCTACCTCTTTATCTTTATTCAGCTTTAATTTAAACTCTTCATGCTCTTTTCCTACAGCATCTAATTTCTTCATTGCTTCTGCTTTCTTATTGATTCCTTCTGCCTCTGCTAATGCCTTCTCTCTAGTTACTTGAGCTTCTGATTCACCTTTAATCTTAATTGCTTTAGCTTCTGCTGCTGCTTGCATCTCTTCAACCTTAGCTTTTGAAGCACCGTCTGCTTCAAAGGCTTCTGCTTGTGCCTTCATTACTCTAGAGTCAGAGATTCCTTGTACAGAAGCTTCCTCAGCCTTGGCATCTGCCATGATCTTGATAGATTCAGCCTTTTTATGGGAGGTCTTTAATTCAGTATCTGCCATGATAACCTCTTTCTCAGCTAATTCTTGAGCACTTCTCTTCTCTGCTTCCGCAAGTTTGATCTTATCAATTGCTTTAACCTCGGCATCACTTTCAGCCTTTGTAACACTTACCGTCTTCTCTCTATTAGCCTGAGCTATCTCTCTAGTATCTTTTATCTTCTCTTCCTCTTCAGCTACCGATTTCTCTACTATTACCCTCTCTCTAACTACCTCTTGCATACTCTTCTTCTCTTTTTCTAAATCCTTCTCCTTGGCTATCTCCGCTAGTGAAACTATCTTTTCTCTCTCTGTTCTCTCTATCTCAGTCTCTTTTTGTGCTCTTTCTTGCTCTACAGACTCCGTTCCCTCTTTAGCTATTCTAGCAATAATAATCTGTCTATCTTTATTCTCTTCAGCAATTGAAATTTCTTCATCTGTCTTAATTCTTGTTCTTTCTGCCTTTAAGCGTTCTTCTTCCTCTACAATCTTTATCTGAGAATTTTCTCTTGATTTCAGATTAGCTATTTCTCTTTTTTGCTTCTCTTCTGCTTCAGCCTGTTGTCTTTGAAGCTCTAATACGGCTTCTCTAGCACTTACATCCTGTTTTACAATCGTTTTCTCTTTATTTCGTTTAACTTCATTGGCTCTGATTGCTTGCTCAGCAGTTAATTCAATAATCTTTTTAATACCTTCTGAGTCAAGTACATTATTCTCATCTAAATTTGCTATATTTGTCTGTTCTAAATAATCAATCGCAGCATCATCTAAGACATAACCATTCAAGTCAGTTCCTATAACTTGAAGAATCTCTTCCTTGAAAGTATCTCTTTCAGTATAAAGCTGAGTAAACTCAAACTTCTTACCAACTGTCTTTAAAGCCTCAGAAAATTTAGCATCAAAAAACTCCATTAAAGTATTAGTATCAGAAGCTTTTTTAGTCCCCAAAGCTTTAGCTACCCTTAATACATCCTTTTCAGTATGATTTACCCTTACAAAAAAAGCAACCTTAATATCAGCTCTTAAATTATCCTTACATACTAAACCAGCCTTACCACTTCTTTCAATCTCTACTCTTTTAATCGATACATCCATCAATTCACAATGGTGTAAGATTGGAATAATCCAAGTCCCAGTAAAGGAGACCTTCGACCCTCCAATTCCATTCTTAACAATAGCAGTTCCTTGATCCACCTTCTTATAAAATAGTGTCAATAATATAGGAAATCCTATAAATATAAGAAAAGCAACTCCTGCCACTACATACAATATCATTTCTAACATTCCCATATCCAAAATTCCAATTTCCAATTAATATTCCTCCTTAAATTATCTTTTTATATAAAAGAAGCTTTATACTTCTTTATATACAATATTCTCATATATAGCTTATGTAAGTTTCTATAAACTTATAGTCGATAACTATAGTTGCTCTCTTACAATATAAATCTCATTCTTATTATCTTTAGAGATTACAATTGCTCGACTTCCTCTTATAATGCTCTCACCCAATGATTTTACATTTATTATAATAGGATAGTCATCGACTATAATCTCAGCTTGGGCAATATTTGCTGAACTTAAATTAGATTTTAAGATACAACTCTGTCCAATAATTTCAATATCACTTCTATCTTCCATAGAACTAAAAAACTTCTTTAAAGGTTCTGTCAGCCCTTTAGTTATAAAAGCTGAGATTATACAGTTTAGTATAAATGCTAAGAGCCCCCAAATAGATCTTGGAGAAATATTGCTATAATACAGCAACATACTCAAAACCCATAATAGAAGAAAGAAAATAGTCCCATAAATTATAATAGGTACAGAACCAAGATTTAAAAATTTCAATATCCGCAGAAAGTAATATCTGATTGGACCAATCTCTAATCTTGGGTCTTCTGTCTCAACTCCACCATCAAAGTACATATTAGACGAGAAATCTATATCTAAGTCAAATTCAATAACATCAAAAGAAAAGATCCCCAATATTATTAAAACCCAGTAGCTCATTACCATAATTAAAAAAGCTGTAGCTAAGATATTAATCCCAGTAAAAGCAAATTGAATATATTCCATAATCTCTCCTTTCTATAGATAAGTAAGATTCTAAGTATAAGATTGAGCTTGAGGAAAACATAAAATATTATTTTAATACTTTACTTATATTTAAACTTAGACTTAAGCTTATCTTCAAAATCATATCTATATTTTTTAATTTAAGTCAACACCTATACTACAAAAGGTTCCTTTTATTGTATATAATTTTATCAAAGGACTTATATTGTCTTTTTATTACTTTTTTAATCTATCATGTAAATTTTTAGATGTCAAGTGTTCTCTCTCTTTTTCAAAATAATTGACAGAGAGAACTTAAAATTTTTAATTTATTCATCTTAAATCATCTTCTCATCTCAAAGAACTCAGCAACCTTTAATTATACCTCCTATATTTTTCCATTATGAAACAAAATAAAAACTGACTATTAAAATAGTCAGTTTAACCATGAAGATTCTAGCAAATTGTATATCTATTCCTAAAGCTCCTCCAATAATAAAAAGAACATTATTAGTTAGGTTGCTAATCTCCTTTCAAACAAAAACAAATATAATTATATCTCAAAGCAAAAACAGGCTTCTCAGCCTGTTTAATAATACAATTTATTGAATTATTTAAGCTCTCCATTAATTCCAATAGTTACAATCTCAACCTCTATATCTACACCAGATCTTTTAACTGCTTCCTCTGTAATTCTAACCATTCCACCACAGCAAGGCACTTCCATTCTAGCTACAGTAATACTCTTTAAATCATTATTAGCAATAATTGTTGCCAATTTATCTACATAAGCATCACCATCATCTAGCTTTGGACAGCCAATTGCCACTGCCTTTCCTTTTAATAACTTACGGTGATAATCTCCATAAGCAAAAGGTACACAATCTGCTGTGATCAATAGATCAGCATTCTTAAAGTATGGTGCAAAAGGTGATAATAAGCTAATCTGTACTGGCCATTGTTGTAATGTTGATTGAACCTCTACATCAGAATCCCCATTATTATCATTTTTCTTCAAGCTCTTAGCTTGGCTTCCTGGACAGCCACCACTAGGTTTTTTCATTACTCTCATTCTACTTCCAGGGCAGCCTCCACCATGATTATGCTTAGGAGCTTCTTCCTTAGCTTCATGTACCTCCTGAGCCTTCATCATCTCTTCAACTGCCTCATCACCTCTTAAAGTTCTAACATGCTCTGCTGTTGCATCCAAGTCAAACTCTTTAGCCTCTCGCTCTTCAATCACCAATGCTCCAGTAGGACATTCCCCAATACAGTCACCAAATCCATCACAGAAGCTCTCATTGACCAGCTTAGCCTTACCATTAACTATTTGTAAAGCTCCTTCATGACATCCAGTTACACATAATCCACATCCATTACATTTATCCTCATCAATCGTAATAATTTGTCTTTTAGCCATTTAAATCTCCCCCTTGTAATTTTATTTATATAAAGACCTCAGCCATTAAACTCTAGCTCTTAGCTTAATTAAATTATAATCTCTTTCTTATCTTAGTTCTGTGAATTCGGTCACACAGGGAAGAATTTAAGAAATAACCTTATTAATTTTTATTTTAAATTAATAAGATTCTCAAATAGATAATCTAATTTAAATAGCATCCTCATCATAATTTAAAAATATAAGTTGATCTTCATTTTTGGTATGCTTTATCCATCTATTAATTAAATCCTCTTTTAAATTGCTTATAAATAATTTAAGTAAAAAGAGATCAGAGCTATCATGTACTAATTCCCAGTATTTCCTCTTTAACCCCTCTAACTCATCTCTTAACTTTTGATGTGTCTGCTTATGTTCAGCATAAGCAGAGTAATTAATCTTCTTTTGAATTGCCTCTTCCTCAGCAAAATGGGTTTCTACATAATCAGTTAGAAAATATAAGAGATTTTCTAAGTTTTCTTTTAAATCATCAATTCCTCCATCTAATTCTTGTAAAAATTTATTTATCGTCTTTAAAAATACCCGATGATGAATATCAATTTCTGGATATCCAAGCTCTAACTCACTACTCCACTTAATCATTTTATCACCCCTTCTCTATTTAAAACTTAAATTATAATCAAAAAAATAAAACCCTATATTATAAATATAATATAGGGTGGGTTCACCATTAACTCCATATAACCCAAGGTGACCAGATATAGGTTATACTTCACAGTTCCTTAATAATTTCACATTATCCAATTCTCTTTATTCTATTTAGACTATAACTATAACAATTCCTGCTTTTTAATTGAATTTTAATCTATTTTTAAGCGCTTTTTAATTAAGCCTTTATCAATTTATACTAATTAGAAATCTAGTTATCCCTTTAAATTCAAAATTAAAATATCGGTTATACTAAGGATAACTAGTTAAGAGGAGGTGCTAAAATGAAAAAGAAGTTATACATTGATGGTTCCTTTGATGAAGAATCTACCGATAAAATTAAGACTCAGTTACAGGAAATAGATAGTATTAAATTTGTTAATATTAATGCTAAGGAAAAAAGTGTAACTGCAACACTGAGAACCCAGATGAAAGATGAAGACATAAAGGAAGCTATAGAACGAATTGGTGATTATAATGTCGATAAAATACATGATTTAGATTAAATATTTCTACAAAAATATAAATCAAATTATTTTTTGCCACGAATCTCACCAATCTACATGAATAATTCAAAAGATTTTATTTATAAACTAATTTCTTTAATATCTTATTCGTGTTTAATTAGTGCTAATTCGTGGCTAACTTTATTTTTTATAATAATTTTTAATATATATCTATAAAACCTATAAATTCTTAATTCCTCAATCTCGTCTCTAATTTGAGCTGCTAGTTCAAACTCAAGGTTCTTTCTCCGAGTTTTTAAAAATCAAAAAACTCTCCGTGCTATCAAATTTTATATCTTATTTCTTAGCTCTTCTATCTCATCCCTGATTTGTGCTGCCAACTCAAATTCTAGATTAACCCTCTGAGTCTTAAACCCCCAAGACTCTTCGTAAGAGTGCTATCATCATAATTTAGAACGTAACTCTTCAATTTCATCTCTAATCTGAGCTGCTAGTTCAAACTCAAGGTCCTTCCTACGAGTTTTTAAAAATCCAAAACTCTCCGTGCTATCAAAATTTACAGTTTATCTCTCAATTCCTCTATCTCATCCCTTATTTGAGCTGCTAACTCAAATTCTAGATTTGCCGCTGCTTCCTCCATCTCTTCTTCTAAGTCAGCAATCTCTCTTAAGATTTCTGCCTCTGACATCTCCTTTAGCTCCTCTTCATCAACCTTGTACTCTTCTCTTGTTTCAGCAATCATATCTACAGGACGGAGTACCTCTCTAACCTTTTTTCTAATAGTCTGTGGTATAATCCCATGCTCCACATTAAACTCCATCTGCAATTTACGACGACGATTGGTCTCACCAATGGCTTCTTTCATCGAATCGGTCATCTTGTCAGCATACATGATTACCTTACCATTGGCATTACGAGCAGCTCGTCCAATTGTCTGGATTAAGGAACGATTAGAGCGTAGAAACCCTTCTTTATCGGCATCGAGGATTGCTACCAAAGATACTTCAGGAATATCCAAGCCCTCCCTTAATAAGTTGATTCCCACTAGAACATCAAATTTACCTAATCTTAGATCTCTAATAATTTCTAACCTTTCAATAGTATCTATATCAGAATGAAGGTATCTGACCTTAATCCCTGCTCGCTCCAGATAAGCAGTCAAATCCTCTGCCATCTTCTTGGTCAAGGTAGTTACCAAAATCCTTTCACCAATATCAATTACCTGATGAATCTCATCTAACAAATTATCAATCTGATTCTTGATAGGTCTGACTTCAACCTCTGGGTCTATCAATCCAGTTGGGCGAACAATCTGCTCTACAACCTGTTGACTATGGTCTAATTCATAAGCAGCTGGTGTAGCAGAAATATAGATAGCCTGATTGATTAAGCTCTCAAATTCATCAAACTGCAAAGGTCTATTATCCAAAGCTGAAGGCAATCTAAAACCATACTCTACCAGCTTCTCCTTTCTAGAGCGGTCACCAGCATACATTCCTCCAATTTGGGGAATTGTCTTATGGGATTCATCGATCACTAATAGAAAATCATCAGGAAAATAGTCAATCAAGGTCTGGGGTCGACTCCCCTCTGCTCTTCCTTCTAAAAGGCGGGAATAGTTCTCTATCCCTGAACAGAAACCAACCTCAGCCAACATCTCCATATCATATTTGGTCCTCTCTTCTAATCTTTGAGC
>Ga0163224_100068_pt1 | contig 15986 bp, 14 predicted proteins | sample MSEWel2016_03_03_FD_113141 | JGI IMG/M metagenome (GOLD analysis project Ga0163224, IMG submission 113141) | Subsurface microbial communities from deep shales in West Virginia, USA - MSEEL Well Study Marcellus 5H_2016_03_03 ... | reverse complement strand
TGATGAAAAACAACTATAAAAATTCCATTAAAACTTTTAAATAAAAACTTAGTATAAGTTAATTTATCAGGAAAAGTTTTGTTCTTTACCTAGAGATAAGTTAACATCAAGCATAGTGAAAACTAAGAAAAGCTTTACTTATATTAATATTATCTAATACCATCAATATTTTTAGCCGATAGCGATTGTTTAAATTTCTTGATAAATCTATATTTTCCTGCCTAAAAAACAAACTATATAGCAAAAATTCTAAAAATCACAAAAAAACTTCTGAAAAAGTACTCTCGTCACTATAAATTATTGGCTGAAGCCTTAGAAGAGGTTGGTTTTGATGCAGTAAAGCCTAAAGGTTCTTTCTACTTATATGTAGAGATTCCTAAAGGAACTAAGAGTGGAGCAGAATTTGCTAATGCTGAGGGGTTCTCTCAATTCTTAATCAAAGAAAAACTAATCTCTACAGTACCTTGGGACGATGCAGGAAACTTCGTTCGTTTCTCTGTTACTTTTGTGGCAGAAGACGAAGAGGATGAAAAACGAGTCCTTACAGAGGTTAAGAAGAGATTATCTGATATTGAATTTATATTCTAATAAAAAACCCCGCAGCTGCGGGGTTTTTTCTCTATAATGCTCTTTTAATAACTTTAGCCAAAGACTTTATTCCCTTTTCAATCTTATCTTCAGCTACATTTGAATAATTCAACCTTAAAGTATTCTTGCCTCCTTGATTAACATAGAAAGGGCTACCTGGAACGAAAGCAACCTGCTCTTTAATTGCCATCTCAAATATATCTAATGAAGATAACTCTTTAGGTAAGGTAATCCATAAGAACATTCCACCCTCTGGCTCAGTACAGCTTACTTCTGGGGAAAAATACTCTTTAATACTATTAACCATTGCCTCTCTTTGTCGTCCATAGGCCTCTTTAATTTTATTGATATGTTGATCAATATCATTATCAAGCAAATACTGATAGATTACCCGCTGAGCAAAATAGTTACTATGCAAATCAGCAGCTTGTTTAGCTACAATAACCTTCTCCATCTTCTCCTTGCTCATAACTATCCACCCTAATCTAAAGGCTGGAGCAACTATTTTGGAAAAAGAACCTAATAGAATAGTATTATCTTTAAGGTAATTCTTGATTGATGGTATATCCTCTCCGATAAATCTCAGCTCTCCATAAGGGTCATCCTCTACAAAAACAGTATTACTCTCTTCTAAAAGCTGAGCTACTTCCCTTCTCTTCTTATCACTATAGCTTATCCCAGAAGGATTCTGGAAATTTGGTACACCATAAAATAATTTACAATCATTTTCTACCAAAGTATCCTTTAAAGACTCAATATCGATCCCATCATCTAATAATGGTATTGAATGAAACTTAGGTCTATAAAATGAAAAAGACTGAATTGCACCCAAATATCCTGGTTCCTCGATAATTACTCCATCACCTTCATTTAAAAAGGTCTTCCCTATTAAATCAAGCCCCTGCTGGGAACCATTAGTAATCAATATCTCCTCAGGACTGATCTTAAGACCCTGCCTTTTAAAGTATCTATCAGCAATATACTCCCTTAAAGGAAGATAGCCTTCGGTAGTACTATATTGTAAAACATTAGTACCATCCTCTGTTAATACCTTACTAGCCGCCTCTTTAATCTCTTCTACTGGAAAAAACTCTGGATTTGGTAAGCCACCTGCAAAGGAGATAATCTCAGGATCATCTATCACCTTCAAGATCTCTCTGATAAAAGACTTAGGAATATCATCAACTCTCTTAGCAAATAAACTTCTCACTACTCTACTCCTCCTTAAATTTATTAAAGACCATAATATAATATATCATACGTTTGTATATTATATTGTATTGGTGATGAGTAGAATTGTCAATATAAATCTTTATATAAAAATTTATATTGTAAAGATATTGACTCTAAATCCTTCTAAAATCATAAATTATCAATCTAATAACTGATTAATGGATAATTGACTAAAACCTGAGCTTTGACCAAAGAATCGCTACTATTACGATAAGTATGTACTCTATCAGCTGCAAAAAATATAGCATCTCCCTCTTTAATCTTATATATATTATCATTTACTATCATCTCTAAGACACCTTTAGATACAACAACATACTCTTCTACACCTCTAGAATGTGCTTCAGACTCATAGCCATAATGGGGTTCAACCTCGATATTATAGATCTCAAACTTCTTCTCCTGATCAAAAGTAAATAAAGGATAAACTCTATATTTGCCATCCCCCTCTACTAATGGTCTAATATTCTCTCTTGAAATAATGGATACCTTCTCCCTATCCTCTTCAATAAAATAAGAAAAAGAGACATCAAGTCCTTTAGCAATCTTCCACATAGTATTAACTGTGGGATTGGATTCATTTCTTTCAATTTGACCAAGCATTGACTTACTTACTCCAGTCATCTTTTCCAGATCGCTTAAGCTAAGATTTCTTTTTCTTCTTAGCTGTCGTAATTTGATTCCGATACTAAGATTTATATCATCCATTAATTGACCTCCTTGTTATAATATAATTTCCTCTTGTATATTATAACATATTTTAGTATAATATATTACAATAGATTTCGTGTTATATAAAATACAATTAGATAATATAACATACTAGTTTATAATGAAATTTAATTATGACGTTATATAGAGATATTACGACACTTCGGTCGAGTTTACAGTTAAGGTCTTTAAAACCGAAGAAAATTTTTGTTTGAACGAAGCAAAAATTGAATTAAAACTTAAAAGCAATCAAAATCTTAACTAGAAAGTCTAATATTAATAATAATTAAGACTTTGATTGCTGAGAGAGTTTAATTTTCTTCTAGACCTTTTGGTGACTTTTAGGGCAATGCTAAAAGTCACTCGGGAAAAAAGCTGATAAGCTTTCCCGAAAAATATTTTAATAATTTTACTAACTTTTTAAAGTGAAAAGTGTCGCAATATACCCATTAGATCTCACTTAACTATATATAATCAAGAAAGGATGTGTCAACAGGCATGAATAATAATGAAAATACTGGCGTATTGAAGAAAAATATGGTTATAAAGAATTCATCTCTTCTAGTAGGACTTAAAGCTGGAATCCCTATTGCTATCGGTTATATCCCTATTGCTATCGCCTTTGGCTTAGTTGCCAAAAGCAATAATATTCCTAATCATATCAGTATTGCCATGTCTTTAATAGTCTTTGCAGGAGCAAGTCAGTTTATTGCTGTCAATCTATTATCTTTAGCAACAGGTTATCCTGAGATTATTATGACAACCTTTATCATTAATTTAAGACACTTTTTAATGACCGCTGCCCTATCACAGAAGTTGGAGAAGGGTCTATCAAAAAAATATCTCTTACTACTCTCCTTTGGAGTAACTGATGAAACCTTTGCTATGGCTTCTTTACAGGAAAAGAAGCTTACTGGTAATTTTGTATTGGGATTAAACCTAATAGCTTATTTGGCTTGGACTGGTGGAACAGCAATTGGAGTCTTCTTAGGAGCAGGATTGCCAACAATCATCCAAAGCAGTATGGGCATTGCCCTTTATGTAATGTTTATCGGCTTATTAGTTCCAAACCTTAAGAAGTCTAATTCCTTATTGACAGTAACTTTTATAGCTATTACAATCAGTTCTACCCTATATTATCTGCCTTTCTTTAAAGCTTTATCAACTGGATGGATGATAATTATTACAACAATACTTGCTTCTATTATTGGTGCAATTTTATTTCCAGAGGATGGTGGTAATGATGAATAATATCTGGTTACTCTTAATAGCAATGGGAGCTGTCACTTATATCCCTAGAATGGTACCAATGATTTTTTTACAGGATATCAAACTACCACCTTTTCTTAGACGAGTTTTAGAGTTTATCCCCATAGCAGCTTTAAGCGCCTTGATCTTTCCAGGAATTATCTACTCCACTGATAGTATAAATTCAGCTATTACAGGTGGAGTTATCGCTGTGATATTGGCATGGCTTGAAGTAGACTTATTAGTGGTAGTAGGTGGGGGAATTGGAGGAGTATTATTAGTAGAATTGCTATTATAAAGAAAAAAAGTTGCCTTTCGGCAACAAGACTAGATCTAAGACTGAGTGAATTTTTAATTTTATAACTGAATTTATCATTGCTTAAGCTCATCCTTAGACTCAAACTAATTTAAAGATAATCATGTAAACTATTACCTTTAAGCATTTGTAGTTTTTGAGTTAGCAAGATCTAAATCAAGCTCCCCCTCTGATGAAGCTACTATTACAGTAGCTGCACTATCGCCAGTTATATTGGTAACAGTACGGGCCATATCCAAAATACGGTCAATTCCTGCAATTAGTGCAACCCCTTCTAAAGGTAGACCCACACTCTTTAAAGTAAGGGTTAACATAATTAAACCTGCTGATGGTACTCCAGCAGTTCCAATTGAAGCTAAGGTTGCTGTCAATACTACAGTAAGCTGTTGAGCAAGACTTAGCTCCATCCCATATACTTGTGCTACAAATAATGCACAGACCCCTTGATAAAGTGCTGTTCCATCCATATTGATAGTAGCTCCTAGTGGTAAGACGAAACTACTGATTTTATCAGAGACACCTAGATTATCTCTACAGCACTTGGTAGTAACAGGTAGAGTCCCAGAACTACTACAGGTACTAAAGGCAAAGATTTGAGCACTAGCAATACCTTTAAAGAATCTTCTGATACTCAACTTAGTAAAGAGTTTGATTGCTCCTCCATAAGTAATAACCCAATGGATCAAGCAACCAAGATAGACAGCAATAATTACTTTTAATAACGGCAACAACACAGCCAAGCCAAAAGAACCGACAACAGAAGCTATTAATGCCAAGATTCCATAGGGAGCAAACTCCATTACTAGAGCAGTCAATTTGTACATAATCTCAGCAAAGGAATCAAAAAATGCTAAGACCGGCTCTCCTTTATCACCAATCAAAGAGATTGTCAGACCTATAAATAGAGCAAAAACAATAATCTGCAACATATTCCCCTGCTCTAAGGCTACAATAGGATTTTTGGGGACAATGTTAAGTAAAGTCTGGCTTACTGGAGGTGCATCCTTAGCCTCCATCGCTACATTACCTACATCTAGCTTCAAGCCAAAACCTGGCTGAATCACATTTCCTAAGATCAATCCAATAATTACAGCAAAAGCTGTTGTACATAGATAAAAAGCAATGGTCTTACTCCCAATTCTCCCTAAACTTTTAGGGTCTCCTACACTAGCTGCCCCCACAATTAAAGAAGAAAAGACCAAAGGAATGATAACCATTCTAATCAACCTGATAAATAACTCCCCTATAGGTTCAATGACTACAGTCTTTTCACCAAAGATCACCCCGATAATTATTCCTAAGATCAAACCAATTAAAATCTTAGTATGCAATTCTAGATTATTCCATCTTTTCAATAACAATATAAGAAACCTCCCCTAACTTTTTAACCCTCTTATTCTATCGATAGTTTATAAAATCATAGGTTTATTAAATATGTATTGTAATAGCTGATATTATATGAATTTAATTATAATTATCAACTTTAAAGTAAAATTTAAAGTATAGCTAACTAAAAGCTCAAGAAACCTGTTATATATTGATCCATAACATAAAAAACCTAAGAAGGTAAAGACCCACTTAGGTTTTTTATTTAGTTCTTATATAAATTTTCAATTTGCCTATGCTACTGCTTTGACATCTTCTTCCTTCTTCTCTTGTTTGACTAAGAATAATGCTAAAGCTCCAACAGCAGCTAAGACACCAACTATTGTTGAAATTGGACCTTGAATCCCAAAGCCTTCTGGTGCAATAATAATGTAAGAGATAGAGACTGCTGTCATAAAGGTTGCTGGAATAGTAGCAATCCAATGGAACTTACCATGTTGGAGTAAATAAGCTGCTCCAGCCCATAAAGCAATCATCGCTAAAGTCTGATTAGACCAAGCAAAGTAACGCCAGATGATACTAAAGTCCATTTGAGATAAGACAATCCCTACTGCAAATAGAGGAATAGCTAACTTAAATCTGTTAGTCTTATCTGTCTGCTCTAAATCAAAGATATCAGCCAAAATCAATCTAGCACTACGAAAAGCAGTGTCACCAGAGCTGATTGGTAGAGCCACAACTCCTAGCATCGCTAGAATACCACCAGTTATACCTAACATATTATCACTAATTAGCTTAACAATTCCTGCTGGTCCTCCATTTTCAGCCATAGCAGTTGCTAAACCATCAGTTCCTCCAAAGAAGGTCATAGCTGCTGCAGCCCAAATTAAAGCAATCACACCTTCAGCAATCATTGCTCCATAAAATACCTTTCTTCCATCCTTCTCATTCTCTAAACAGCGAGCCATTAATGGTGATTGAGTAGCATGGAAGCCACTGATTGCACCACAAGCAATGGTTACAAATAACATTGGCCACATTGGTAGTTCGCCAGGATGAAGATTGGCTAATGTTATCTCTGGAATTTGATAGTCTCCAAGAACCAATCCCCCAGCGATACCAATTGCCATAATCAATAGTGAACCACCTAAAACAGGATAGAATTTAGCAATAATCTTATCTACTGGTAAAACAGTAGCTAAGAAGTAATAAACGATAATAATCGCTAGCCAGATATTCAGACTCATGCCAGTCATATTAGCTAATAAGCCAGCTGGACCAGTCATAAATACAGTGCCAACTAAGACCAATAAAACGATAGAAAAGAGTCTCATAAATTTACGGGCACCTTCACCTAAATACTCTCCAACTACCTCTGAAATACTTGCTCCTTCATTACGAATAGATAGCATCCCTGCTAAATAATCATGGACAGCTCCAGCAAAGATAGACCCAAATACGATCCACAAAAATGCGGCTGGTCCAAATAAAGCACCAGCAATTGCTCCAAAAATAGGACCTAATCCTGCAATATTCAAGAGCTGAATTAAGAAGACACGAGCCCAATTAATCGGTACAAAATCAACACCATCTTCTTGCAAATAAGCTGGAGTCTCTTTATCTCCATCGACTCCAAAAATTCCCTCTACAACCTTACCATAAACCATATACCCCACAACTAATGCAACTAATGAGATAATAAAAGATACCATATTATATCTCCCCCTTTAATTTTTAGAGTGTTAACTGATTATAGGGGTTATAAACTTATTGCTAACTTGTACTTAAATTATAGAATAAATTTGCTATTTTGATAAGTAATTTACTCTAAATAACATAAATTAAGGGTTCAATTGCATTATATTGCTCTAAGCTGTATTAGATTAACTAAAAACATATCAATCTAACTTAAATGTGAAACTATATGAGTATATTATGATACTTTTTTATTAGATAGTTAGGGATTGGGTGGTTAGGTAGTTGGATTTTGCTAAACCCTACCCACCTATCTACCTGACAACCCAAGTGTCGCATTGTCTCTCTTTAGTTTTACTTTAAAGTTAAACAATCATATCCCAAATACTTTTTGTAAATCTTTCACTTTAGCACGGCTGACAGGAACCTCCATCTGTCTATCATCACCCATTAAGACCTGATATTTTCCTTTAAACCAAGGAACTATCTCTTTAATCTTGTTTAGATTGATTAAATAACTGCGATGCACTCGCAAAAATTCAGCTTGCTTTAATCTATCCTCCAATTCACTCAAGGATAGGTCTATCTGATACTCTTGGTCATAGGTTTTGACATAGACCTTAGAATCATGGGTATATAAGAGTATAATATCATTATACTCTAGTAATTTGAGATTCCCCTTATTTGTTCTCACAGCCAATTTCTCAATCTTAGAAATTCTACCTTTATCTCTTATCTTCTCAATTAGATCTGTTAGCTTCTCCTCTATAGCCTGTTCTTTAAAGTAGAGGGGTTTAATTCTATTTATTAACTTTACAAGCCTCTCTTCTTCATAAGGCTTTAATAGATAATCAACTGCATTGACTGTAAAGGCATCTAAAGCATATTCATCATAAGCTGTTACAAAAACAATTATAGGCTCTAGCTCTAAGTCCATAAGCTCCTTGGCAACTTCCAAGCCAGTCTTTCCTCCCATTTGAATATCTAAAAAGACTAAATCAGGACTTTTTTCTTTAATAAGCTCTAAAGCTTGAATCCCATCCTCTGCTACTCCTACCAGTTGAATATCATCTATCCCTTCTAATAAAAACTCCAGTTCACTCCTTGCTGGAAATTCATCATCTGCTATTATTGTTCTAATCTTCTCCATTAGCTTCCCTCCCCTGAAGTAAGTATGGAATTTGAATTCTAACTCGAGTCCACTCTTGCTGCCGACTACTAATCTCTAAACCATATTCAGTACCATATATCTTTTGAATTCTCTGTTTAACATTGCTCAAGCCAATTCCACATCCCTTTCCATACCCTGCTTCTATCACACAATTTAGATACTTATCTGGAATTCCTACCCCATTATCTATTATCTCTAATACTAAGATTTCATCTTTATCCCTTGCTTTAACCAATACCTTACCAAGACCAACTTTAGAAGAAAGACCATGCTTAATAGCATTCTCTACAATCGGCTGTAAGACAAAACTGGGAACTTGACAGCCTAATAATTGCTTAGGAATATCTATCTCGACCTCTAAATTGGAACCAAAACGAGCCTTCTCTATCTCAACATAATAAGAGGTATACTCCAATTCCTTCTCTAACCTGATTAAGCTATGGTTCTCCTTTAAGGTATGGCGGAAGAATTTAGATAGCTTGACCAATAAATTTCTTGCTACCATAGGGTCAGTACGACAAAAAGAGATAATAGTATTTAAGGCATTAAATAAGAAATGGGGATGAACCTGAGACTGTAAAGCCTTCAGCTCAGCTTGAGTAGACAGCTGTGCCTCCTTCTCTAAACTGGATATGTGTAACTGGGTAGATAATAACTCTGAAATCCCTCGGGCTAACTCTATATCTACTTCTGTAATACTACTCTCTTCAGATTTATATAACTTTAGTGCTCCAATCACCTCATCCCTTCTCTTTAAAGGGGCAATTACCGCTGACTTAAGATCACAGTCCTTTACTGGACAACCTAGCTTTTGTTTGTTAGTAGCTACCTTCAAATGACCCTCTAACAGGACCTTTTTAGTAGCCTTAGTCATTATCTGCTCCCCTGCCTGATGGTGGTCCATTCCCAGTCCATAATGGGCTAGAACCTTCTTCCGATCAGTTATTGAAACAGCTGCAACACCACTTATCTCCAAAATAATCTTTGATGCCTCTAAAGCAGAACTATAATTTAATCCTTCTTTTAAATAACCGATACTCTTGTTAGCAATCTTTAAGGCTTTATATGATTGTAAGGCCATCAGCTCTTGCCCCTTCTTCATACTATTATGGAGCACATTAATAAATAAAGTAATCCCTAGAGAATTACTTAAAATCATAGGTAGAGCTATAATTCTTACTAGTTCATAGGCTTGGCCATATGGATGGCTTAAAATCAAGACCAATCCCATCTCTAAAACCTCTATCATCACTCCTAATAGAAATGCCATACTTAAAGAGATTTTATCAAAAGGTCGATAGTAATAGATTATTCCACCAATTAACCCTGCTAAAGTGGTAGATAAAGCACAAGCAAAGGCTGTAAATCCACCTAGGAAATAACGATGAAGTCCTCCAATTAGACCAGCCAAAAGTCCTACCAAAGGTCCTCCCAGTAAACCACCGACAACTGCTCCAATAGCTCGAATATTGGCATAAGCATCATGGATATAAATACCCAAATAAGTGCCCAAAATTGATAATAAGCCAAAAAATATAATCAAGAAAATCTTAGATTTAAGCTTAGCCCTTCTATTAATCACTTGCGAAAAAATATCGGTTTCCATAATCAATAGTTGGGCTGCTACTGCTATAACTGCCATATTCTTGATCAGATCAAAGAGCAAACTAGCAATTAAATCAGACATAACTACTACACCTCCTCGAATTATAATGCTTAAATATCTATCTAGAGTAGTTAAATAAGTTATTTTGTATTATAATTATATCATATAGAACCCTTAGATGAGATAGCAGTTAATAAATTATTGAGAAAATAGCTCGTGAAATTTAACTATGAGGTTATATGGGTATATTGCGACAGTTTTGCTACTAGTTTCTGGTCTCTCCTACGGGTTTGAAAATCATAAACCCTCCGTGATAAATCTGCTATTAGCTAAGAACTTATAAAGCTAGAGGCTAGTAGCCAGTAGCTAGTGGCTATTAAAAAGTGTCGTAATATCTCTATTAAGTTTCACTTTAAGCTTAAGCACCTATCATACCTTAAAGATAAGGAGTGGATATTATGCCTGATTTTTGGAGCCATATTGTTGCAGGAGATTTAATTATAGACAAACTAGAAGAGAATAGTTTCAAGGATATTATTAAAGAGAATAGAAAAAGCTATAATCTAGGGTGCCAAGGACCTGACTTCTTCTTTTATAATGATTTTTGGCCTTGGATTAAGAAGAAACGTGGTCCTAAAATCGGATCACAGCTACACCAAACAAATATTAAATCTTTCTTTATAGAGAGTATCAATTACTTAAAAAGTAAAAATGATAGTAAGGATTTCCCGATACTACTAAGCTATTTTTGTGGCTTTTTAGCCCATTATGCAGTAGATAAGATAGCCCATCCCTTTGTCTTTGCTAAACAGAAAAATTCTGATGAGCATAAGCTCTTAGAGATTAATTTAGATACTTATCTAGTTGAAGAAATCTGGAAAAAAAGAGTCTATAGCCTCTCTCCACTTGATCAGATTGATTTAGGAAATAAGTTACCAGATATAATTATAGATTACTATAATTATATCTTAGATAAAAGTCATAATCATAATTTAGAAATAAAATTAATCAATGATTCCTACCAAGACTTCAAACAAGTAATGAGCTTCTTTTATAGTCCTTATCAGATCAAAAAGATAGTTTTTAAAACATTAAATCCTTTAGCACCACTCAACCTTAATACTTTAAGCTATCCTACTAAAATAAATTACGAAATCCTATCAAAAGAAGAGTACTTAAAGTTTAAAGAACTGATACTAGAAGGGGTCGAAGAAGCAATTAGGTTAATCGAGATATTAAAAGGCTACCTCCAAGATGAGCTTGAAAACTCACAGTTAGCAGTAGCCTTTCAAGGGATAAATTTTGAAGGGGAGCTTATTGAATAGCCTCAGCTCTCCCTTTTTCTATATCTACTCTGCTTAACAGAATTATCCCTAAGATAAAGAAGGTAGCTAAGGAGATAATTCCCCATCTACTACTACCAGTCAACTGTCCAACTAGTGCAAAGATAAAGGGCCCTGTGATTGCAGCAAACTTACTAGAAACACCAAAGAAGCCATAGAATTCAGCCGACTTATTTGGGGGAACCATGATCCCATATAAGGAACGGCTCAATGCCTGTACCCCACCTTGTACTAAACCAACCATTCCAGCTAAAATCCAAAAATGGAGAGCACTGCTCATAAAATAACCTACAACAGTAATTAATAAATAAACACTAAGTCCTATGATAATTCCTCGTTTTGCCCCTATTCTCTCACCTAATTTACCAAAAAGTAAGGCAAAAGGAATCCCTATAAATTGGGTTAAGACCAAAGCACCAATCAAATCACCCTGTCCGATTCCAATTTCACTACCATAGATTGTAGCCATGCGAATAATCGTGCCTACTCCATCATTATAGATCCAAAAGGCAATCAAGAACTTAAACAATTGGCGATATTGTTGTATATTCCTAAAGGTTCTTGCTACTCTAGCAAAGCCAACTTTGATATATCTGCTGAATTTGAAGTTCTTCTTTCTTGGAAGCTCAGAAACATTTCTAAAGATAGGAATAGAGAAGATAAACCACCAGATTGCTACAGTTACAAAAGATAGTCTAGTAGCCAACAAACTATCACCTATTCCAAAGATAGTAGGCTTTTTAATCATGATTAAATTTATAACTAACAAAAGTCCCCCACCCAAATAACCAGCAGCATACCCCAAAGACGAAACATAATCCATTCTCTTTGGAGTTGTAATCTGTGGTAGAAAGGAGTCATAAAAGACATTAGCACCAGAGAACCCAATGCTTGCTAAGATAAAATAGAATGATGCCAAAAGGTAGTCACCCTCACCTATAAAGAACAATAGACCTGTAGCTGTTATTCCTAGATAAGCAAAAAATCTAAGAAAGCTCTTTTTAGAGTTAGAAAAATCGGAGATAGCACCTAGGATTGGTGATAATAAAGCAATGATTAACATTCCAATTGCTTGAGTATATCCCCAATATGATGTAGCTACATTCTCTACCAACCCTTTTGCAGCCACTGTCCTATAAAATATTGGCAAGACTGTTGCTAAAATAGTTGTAGCAAAGGCTGAATTAGCCCAATCATACAGAACCCAAGAATAAACTTGCTTTTTATTTTCCATCAATTCACCCCATTATAAGATTTGATAGATTCTAATTCTTGAAAATTATTGGCTATTCCTTGTTAGCCAAGAGTTCTTAACAGAAATTTAACATTTTTAAAGAGAAAAAAGATTAGGTCATCCCTAATCTTCTTTCCCTTAGTTTTTACTATTTACTAAACTCTTCTTTCCAAATCTGATAAGCTATTTCATAATTTGGAACCTGAGGATTAACCACTAATGCTTTTAGGATATCACCCTTAGCTTGACTGATAGCAGCTTGGGTAGCTAAATTCCGATAATTGGCCTCTTGCTGTAATAAGCTCTTAACCTGTAAAGGAATCTCACCTACCTCTAATGCTCTAATACCACTACCATTAACGATTGTAGCTACCTCCACTATCACCTCATCAGCTATCCCCTCAAGCAGCCCATTATTGGCTATATTTAAAATAAACTCTTCATTCTTATCATTAACCATTGCTGCTATTAATGGGACTATCACATCAGAATACCAGATAGCACCCCTTTGGTAGATCAACTCTGGAATTGTCTCTGGACTCTCCTCTAAGGCTTTGGCTATCTCATCACTGGTCTCAATCAACTCTTCTGCTCTTAAGATATCCTTTTCTTTTGCCTTCTCTACTTCTGTGCTATGATGGTAATAATATTTTAAATAAGGCAATGGAATCACCTCTAAATTCTTAATCCACTCTGAATTAATTCCTAGATCTAAAGAGTCTACCTCTTCAATAACTTCAGCAGTTCTATCCTCACCTCTAATACTTAACTGTTGATACCATCCTAAATGATTTAAACCAAAGTAATCATATCTAAGCTCTGCTCGATCTACATCTAACATCTTAGCAATCTTATTTAATACCCCTACTGGCAAATCACACAGGCTGATTACATTTACAGTCGTCTCCTGCTCAATCGCTTGTTGGACTATACTAGCTGGATTGGTTAAGTTGATTAATAGAGCTTCAGGGCAATACTCTTCCATCTGACTGGCCAACTCTAACATTACTGGTACAGTCCGTAAAGCATTAGCAAAGCCTCCAGGTCCTACTGTCTCCTCTCCGATAATATCATACTTTAAAGGAAACTCTTCATCATAGGCTCTAGCCTTCATCCCTCCTACCCTTATCTGGCAAAGAACCAATTCAGCGCCCTGCAACGCTTCTTGACGATCTGTTGTATATGTAACCTTGAAATCATACTCTGACTTATCTATCACACTCTGACTTAGTCTAGCTACCTTCTCCAACTTACTTGCAGTTCTACCATTTAAACAGATTTCATCAAAGTCAATCTCCTCTTGATAATTAGCTATTGCATCAAATAAAAGTGGTGTATAGAGTCCACTACCACCAATTACTGTTAATTTTATTCCCATTATCATTCCTCCTCTTATAATCTTATACTTATTATATTAAATTCTTGTCAAATTTATATTCTCCTTTTATATAATCTCTTATTATTCTTAAACCAGCCATTATCTTAGCTCTGATTATTTAGATAAAAAGGGCTAGTAGATACATCTACTAGCCCTTTTTATCTAAATAAACTTTTCAATAAAGTTCTTAATCATTTCAGCTATATGATCTACTCCTTGCTCCAAATCCTCTTGAGCAATCTCAAGTAATACCTCACTCTCATCTAAATCCATGGCTTCTGCAAAAACTCCTAGTAGATTAGTTGCTCGACGGTCTACCTCAATCCACAATTTTAATCGGTCATCAAGGATATTATATAATAGCTCTAACTCATCTAGAGAGTTGACAAAAACTCCACCCTGTGGCTTTAACTCCAGCTCTTGGACAAAGGGATGTTTCCAGTCAAAGTCTGCCTCTTCATTAACAACCTCAGTAAGTACAAAGCCTAATTTCTCTAAAGCTCCTAATACTACCTGCATATAGGGATGTGGAGCAACTGCTATCATACCCTTATCACCTGGGTCGATAGCGTTTTTAATATCTAAACCTGCATCTAGCCAGACTGGAAAGTTCTCTGTTGGAATCGGGGTCTGAGCATCTAAGATAAAGGAGAAAGGGATACTGAGCTCATCTCCAGAATTAACTGTTCTTTCAACAGGAATATCAATTACCTGTAGCTTGTAATCAACCCTATAAGAACTCTCCTCCCCCTCCTCATCCTCTACTGTCTTCTCATACTTTGTCATCACACTGAGATAAACTTTATCAATCTCCTGCTCTACATTACCACCTTTAATCTCAAAATGTCCTGTTACTTCTGCACCTGCTACCACATTCTCAGAGTCTAAGACTGTATCAATCTTGGTTGCACCAATTCCTACACTAGCCATCATCTTCTTAAATAAACTCATCTTGTTATCACCCCTGTTTAAATTTTTAGCAGAAACTACTATATATAATTGAACACCTAATTTACTTTTCCTTTTTAAAATGTAAAAAAAGTCCACATAAATGTATAAATAACCTCTAAAGATTAAATTTACTTAAAAAATATACAATAATATAAGATCTTAATGAGGTGGGAGACTGTGGATACTAGTTAGACAGTGGGTATTTTATTTAATATGCTCCTCTAATCTTGTATAAAAATCAGAATAATTGATAATAATTTTAGTGTATTTAATAAAATCTAAAAGGAGGAATTATAATGGAGACAATTCAAGTCTTACCATCAACTTATAACGATATATCAGAGGTTAAAACAAACATGAATAATTTCAATGGGACATTCAATCTTAACAAATCAGGGTTTGATCCTAATATGCCAGGTCATTCTTCAGAGCATAATATGGTCTTCCGCCAAGAGCCTAGAACCGCTAAGATGGAGCTGGCTGGAATCGGTTTACCCCAGAATATCAGATTAGAGATGGGGCAGATGCTAGATGACCATCAATGTGCCTTAACAATAGCTTTACACCAGTATAACAAGCATCACTGGTTGACAGAGGGAGCAGAGTCTTTCTTCAGTATCCACCATATGTTAGAAGAGCATATTCAGGAGACTCAAAAGCATATTGATATGGTTGGAGAGCGAGTTGCTAGATTAGGAGTTGTACCTACTGCTCACCCTGTTACTCAGCATCAGCTCTCTTATATTAAGCATGAAGTGGAAGGGCGTTATACTATGCGTGATTTTCTACGCAATGATTTAGAGAATGAGCTAAAGATGCAGGAGATGATGAGAAAGACAATTACCCGTGCCCATGAAATCCATGACTATGGTACTGCTGAGGTTCTACAAGAGGTACTATTAAAAAGAGAAGACTTTGGATATCATATCTATAGCCTTCTTGAAGATGATACTTTGGTTAGAGGGATGAACCATCTCTTAGACCAGCAAGATGATATCATTCAAAGAAACTCAATTAATTCTCAAAACAGATTCCAGTAGAAAGCAGTGATGAATGACAGGTAATCGGTGACAAGTTAGAGGTTTAGAAATTCAAATATAGGAAAGCCACAGGTTAAAACCTGTGGCTTTCCTAATCATTTAGAAGATAACAACTTATCCTTTTTCTTATCTTGAAGATATACAAT
>Ga0163224_100065_pt1 | contig 16404 bp, 8 predicted proteins | sample MSEWel2016_03_03_FD_113141 | JGI IMG/M metagenome (GOLD analysis project Ga0163224, IMG submission 113141) | Subsurface microbial communities from deep shales in West Virginia, USA - MSEEL Well Study Marcellus 5H_2016_03_03 ... | reverse complement strand
GTTCTAAAGTTGATAAACTGGCCAAATTTCGTTCTAAACTTTCATATAAGAGTGATTTTTTTAAATAATTTGGAATTTGTTGAATAAATAAATCATTTTTTTTAATATCATACAGATCAATTTCATCACTTAAAATAATAATTAATGCTTCAACTTCTTTTTTCAATGGAATTAAAAATGCTTGCTTAAAGCCCAGAACATTGTTTTTGATTTTAATTTCTGAAATATTCATATTCCAAAAAGTTCTGAAAATATCATAACCTTGCTTGCCCAGACTATCATCAAGATAAATATTGGTTAAATTTTCAGCTTCTTTAATTACAATACCACCGGTATATTTTTTATCATTAAAAAGCATTTTAAAAATAGTCTCTGCAGTCAAAGATATTTTTTTATCTCCAATACTTTGGTTTGCCTTTCTCATTTTCTGATTGATCATTTCTAATTCTGAAATTACTTTTTTAGAAAGGTGAAAAAGATGTTCTGTTTTAACTTCAGGAATTTCTGTTTTAAAATCTAGCTTTCGATCTATTAATTCATCACTTTCACTTAAATAAAGAACTGTTGTTGTAATATTTAAAAATTGTGCTTTGGAAGTTATTGTTCCATATTCACCACTGGTACAAAAACCTGTATTCTGACAGGGAATAACCTGCAGTTCTGTACTCAGACTCGAATTAAGTGATTTTAAATAATCACTGCGGCCACTACAAGAATAAACAAAGGCTATCTCTGGGAAAAAATTAAGGTTATTTCTTAAGTAAACTGCATTCCTTAAAATTTTATTTAAACTGCCATATGCAATTTTAACTTTATCTCCTTCTTTTAAATTACCAGAAAATCTAATTCCATCATTAACAACTTCCATAGCTGAACGTGCATTTTTAAAATTACCACTTAACACTAAAGGAAATTTGTTTACAGCAGCAGAAGGTAGTTTGTTTTTTATATTTTCTCCTAAAAATTCAGAATAAACCTTAAATATACTTCGACCATCAAGTTCATAAATAACCCTATCTTCTGCCTTTGTAATTTCCATCTCACGACTTATGCTTTCCCATCCCATGCTGAAAGTCCAGTCAGCCCGAAGCTTATTTCCATTTAATATGATTCCAATAGAACCACTTTTTATAATACCATTTTTATCGAATATATATGACTGCCCATCTTTAGTAGCAAAACCAGCCAAGCCTCCTGCTAAAATAATATTTTCAGCATATTTATTAAAAATATTTACAAAATTATCTCCATCAGTATATTTATTATCAGATAAAACTATTACAGCTTTTGTATTCTGCTGTATATTTTGTGCAATTATTTCAGCATTTAAATCAGAACTAGAATCTCTTTGAATTAATTCAAAACTGCTTTCCTCAAATCTAACAGCAGTAATAATAATTGTCTGCTCAGTAATATCACTATTTATAATTCCTTCACCAGCAGTAACACCTATTAATTCTGATAAGGGAAGTAAAAGGTTAAATTTTTCTATTATTTTTTTGTTTACAGCTTCCGATTCTGGAGTAATGATTTGAACAAGTTGTTCTGAATCATCTTCAAGTTTTTTAAAGAACTCATAACATTCTTCTAAATTATAACATCTCCCAATTTTTATCTGCACCTTTTACACCCTCCATAAAAATATTTTAAAAAATTAAAAATTCTATCTATTTAATTCTTTTCTATCTAAAACTGTAAATTCCTGCATAAAAGAACAAAGCTTTCACTTTAGCAGATTTTGCTAGGTGAAAGCTAGATTCGGTAAAATATTATTTTTCTTGATAATTAAATGTTTTTCGATCTTTAAATTCTTCCTTTTTTCCTTTATTCCACTCAGAAACAGGTGATAGATAACCAACAACTCGTGAATAAATTTCACATTTTTGTTTTTTAGCCATTTTTGTCCCTCCTTAAATTTAAAAATTGATTCATTTTAAATAAGATATAAATTTGCTGACTCCTTTTCTTCATTGAAAATAGACAGCTGCCGGCAGCACTGCCAGCTTTAAAATATTAATTTCTAATATGAACATTTTTAAGATATTTATCTGCAGTTACTTTAAACTCCTGCAGTTCTGATGGTGCAAAAGAACGCTGCTTTCTCAATTCTGGAGCTAAAGTATTAACCGGCCTAAAATTTTGAATAAAATAGTTTTCTGCATTTTCAATTTGCTGAGCAATTTTTTTTATTTCTTCTCTGTCATGCAGACCGGGCACTACTGTGGTTCTAAATTCATAATCTAAATCAGAATTTATAATTAACTCAACAGATCTTTTTATTTCCGAAAGCAGTCCAGGTGGGGCCAGCTGCTGATAGCTAGACCAGCTAAATTTTATGTCAACTGCCAGATAATCAATTAAATCTGACTCAATTAGTTCTTTTAACTTTTTGAAATTGGCTGCATTAGTATCCAGTTTAAGCAGCAGCTGATGTTCTTTTTTTATTTTCAGCATAAATTCTTTTAGATCCGACTGCAGCAGCGGCTCTCCCCCGGTAATTGTTACTCCATCCAGCAGAGCTTTCCGCTGTTTAAGAAAGTTGAAAAAATATTCTTCCGGCATCAACTCCTGCTCAGCTGAAATTTTCATCGGGATCAGCTGACTGTTATGGCAGTAAGGACAGTGAAAATTACAGCCCTGAGTAAAGACCACGGCAGAAATCTGATCCGGAAAATCGATAACTGAAGTTTTCTGTAATCCGGCCAGCTGCATCTATTCCACATCACTTTCTGAATTATTTTTTTCGCTAAAAGCAAAATTTGCCTCAACTGTTTCTGGTTCAGCCTCTGTTTCTGCCTCACATTTAGGACAGTACTCATGCTCTCCCGGCAGATATCCGTGAACCGGACAGATACTAAAGGATGGTGTTAAAGTATAATAGGGGAGCTTAAAGTTTTCAGCAATTCGTCTGACCAGCTTTTTAGTAGCTTTAATGGAATCAATTTTTTCTCCCAGAAATCCATGGAGGACCGTATTATGAATAAAAACCATTGTTCTATTTCCAGCTAAATAATTATGGTTTTTTTCTGTTGTTAAATCATAAAATTCATTATCTTCTATTTCAATTTTACTAGTTTTCTTAACCCTAACAACTGGCAGCTGTCTTCTTTTTCTTAAAGATAAGTTATCTTTAAGAAAATCTGCATCATTTGTAATCGTTAACTTATTTTTTATTTTAGTTGCCTGCTGTGCTGGAATTCGTATTCTAAATCCATCTACTTCATTTTTTCTTTTACTGGGTTTATCTTCTTTAGAAACCATGATACCTGCAGTGGACAATATTTCAACAATATCATCAGCTAACTCTTCAGAAACAGTATAATACTCTATATCTCCATGTTTCTTATTTATATGCCCATCACTATCAATTAAACCTGATAACAAAGAATAAACATTATTCTTTGTTATATTAGCTTTTACTTGCTCTGGAATATTAACTTCATAACATTTTTCGCCGCTAAAAAAACCATACTTTAAAAAATACTCATTAACTGAATACATAGTTGTAGCTAGTTCATATAATTTTTCACTTCTTTTGTCATTTTTTATTATATTAATATCTGTATTAAATTTATTATTAATTACTTTTTTAGCTTTTTCTAAATTACTCAAGTGTTCATCATTAAATCTCAATTTATATTTTTTTAGATGATTACCACCACGATTGTCTTCATATTCACTAATTGAGCCATCTCCAATAAAATATCCAAAAAGCCACATTAAATCATTGTCCAGCAACGATTCTTTTTCGGGGTATAAATTTTCACTATTTTGAAGTATATAATCTCCAATATTTAGTTCATCAGCTCTTTTTTCTACAACTTTAAATTTAAACATTGTTTTATATTTTTTTCTGCATTCAGGATTATACCTTGTATGGGTTGAAAACGACTTTGTCCCCTTAACCTTTTCTCCACAAATTGGACATTTATCCTTAACTGATATTTTCTCTAATACAAAAAATGGATGCCAGTCACTTGTAGTTATATCAAGACCTTTTTCAGCAGTAACTCTTATCTTATTATTTTTACTGACATCTATTGACATAGCATCTGTAATTAAATCCCACTCAGATCTATCTTCTTTTGCATTATAACTTAAAGCCTTAATTGGTTTTAAATTTTCATAATCTCTCACAATTTTTTCAATTTTAATTGCACCTTTATTTGTTAAAACTTTATTACCTTTTTCAATGCAGCCCCCAGTATAAAGTGACTGAAGTTCATCCTGCAGCTCTAAAGCTGTAAAAATATCATCAGTTAATCCTACCGGTAATTGAGTTGAGTTGGTATAATAGGGATCTGCATCTTCCTTAATTACCCGCTCCTGATTGGCAGCAATAATCTGATCTCCAAACTTTTCTCGATCCAAGCGGGCAAAACGATAGGCTGTTCCTTCAGCTGGAGTTGCCTCAAGATTATACATATTATCTGTTTCTTCCTGATACTGCTGCAGACGCTCTCTCATCTTTTCCATTACTTCTTCAGAAAACTTCTGTCCGGCTGGAGTTGAAATATCTTTACCCATGAAATTGAGCAGAGCTTCATTCATTCCATTGAGCCCAATTGTGTTAAAGTGATTTTTCCAGTACTGATCAAAGCGTTTTTTTATATCTCTTAAATAAAACTTTGCGTAGGGGTATAGGCCCTGCTCAGTTAGAGTTTCTAAAACTCTGCGCTTAACTTCCAGGCTTTCTTTTGCCTGATCCATCAGATAATAGACTCTTTCCATAAACTCTTCTTTAGTCTGAGCCTGATAACCGATGCGGGGCATGTTTAAAGTTGCTACACCTATCGAACCAGTTAGAGGATTAGCCCCAAATAAGCCACCTCCTCTTTTGCGGAGCTCTTTGTTATCCAACCTCAATCTGCAGCATTGATGAGTTATTATTCCATTTGGCAACTCATAAAGATGTCGGTTGGTATCTACAGTAAAGTTATATACTGTATCTGTTTTTGTACCTATTTGTCTTAAATTTTTAATTTTAACTAAATCAAAATTACTATTATCCAATTTAAAGGTATTATAATCATCTTTGAATTTTAGTTCATAGCTTGTAAAGATTTCTTTGTCAGACTTATCTTGTTTAAAATATCTGGTGTTTTTATTGTTTTCTCTATATTTTAATCTTTTTCCAACAGTATTAGCAAGAGTAATTAAATCTTCAGCAAGTTTTTTATTAGTTGTGTGGAAAAGAATATTATTATTTTTATTACCATCTGTTTCATAAAGCCCATCAACAATTCCTGTTCTAAACTCTAATGAGCTATTCCAGACAAAGTTATTTAATCTTTTTGTAGTCGCTTTTTTCCCTCTAATGTAGTCTTTAACAAACCCAACAGCCTGTTTTCCATAAACATTAATTTTATAAATGCTGTCTGAATCAATTTTTTCTATTTTAACCTTACAGGCTATTTCATTAAAATAATTTTTTATTTCATCAACAATATCTTTTCTATTGATATTTATAGCAAAACAAATTTCCCCTTTACTATGATTATTTATCCAACCTTCTCCCAGATAGTAACCCAAAATCTTACCAGATTGATAATTTCCTATAAAACTTTGACTATAAGCTTTTCTTGACAGTAAGAATTCATCTCCAACTAAAAGATTCTGACTTTCAACTTCTTTAAACTCGCCATTTCTAACAACTGCACATTTGTGTTCATATGAAAAACTCTGCTTATACCCATTTTCTAATTCTATATTTATATAAGTAGAATAATTTTCATATGGTACTTCAAACATATCAATAATATCAACAAATTTCCCATCCATTAACATTTTATAATCCGGTTTTTTGTTTTTTGGAGCTTCAATCCAATTATTTACAAGATGTCTTATTTCATTCTTTGCTATATTACCGTTTTGATTTTTATAAATAACTTCCTGTGCACCAAGTATTGCCATACTCCTTGCATCTTCGGGATCCATATCTGAATTGATAAAATTAGAAAAATATGGTATCCCAAATTTAGCTGTCATTTCCCAGACCGGATCCAATTTTTTATTTTCCCACTCAAAGTCCTCAGTTATATTATAAGTAGGAATTGGAAAGGAAAACATTCTGCCCTTAGCATCACCCTCCATCATTAGTTCAGCAAAAGCTCGATTAAGCATCTCCATTTCCTGTTGAAATTCACCATAACACTTTTCCTGATACTGACCACCAATTATAACCGCCTGATCTTTTAAATAATTGGGCACCTCAAGGTCCATGGTGATATTTGTAAAAGGGGTCTGAAAACCAACTCTGGTTGGTACATTCATATTAAATAAAAATTCCTGCATCGCCTGTTTAACTTCTTTGTAGTTGAGACCATCATAGGCGATAAAGGGGGCCAGATAAGTATCAAAGTTAGAAAAAGCCTGGGCACCAGCGCTCTCCCCCTGGAGTGTATAGAAAAAATTTACAATTTGTCCAAGAACTGTCTTTAAGTGTTTTGGTGGTAAGCTTTCAATTTTGGTAGTCACCCCTCTAAAACCGGTCCTCAAAAGCTCCTCTAAATCCCAGCCACAGCAGTAAACACTCAAATTGCCCAGATCATGAATATGTAAATCACCACTGCTGTGCAGATCTGCAGTCTCCTCAGGATAAATTTCCTGCAGCCAATACTGACCCGTCACCTCTGAGGCGATATAATTATTTAAGCCCTGAAGTGAATAACTCATATTAGAATTTTCATTTACCTTCCAGTCACTGCGGTCTAAATAATCGTCCATAATATCAACCGCATCAGCAAAAAGCTTTTTGCTGTCTCTAAGTTTACTGTGCTGTTCCCGGTAGAGAATATAGGCCTTTGCGATTTCGGCATAACCTTTTTCGATCAAAACTTTTTCCACCAGATCCTGGATCTGTTCTACCTCTACTGTGCCACCATTTTTAAAAAAAATCTTTAAATAAGACAATACCTCAGCTGTTATCTCAGCAGCAATTTTAGGATCAGCCTGCTTTACTGCGGAAACTGCCATTGCCACAGCATTTTCAATCTTTTCTGATTTAAATTCTACCTTTTTTCCATCTCGCTTTATTACATAATCTAAATTCATAATTCCTCCTTTTCGAACTTATGTTTGAGCAATATTTAAATATTTTTCAGTTTTATTAAACATTCCCTCTTAATTCTAATTTTTTTAAAAAACTGATGTAAATAAACAAAATCCTCTCCGCACAGGCCGCACGAAAAGGATTGATAATTAAAGTTAGTTGTCAGAATTTTATTTAAAATTAGCTCATTACGCTTAAACCAGAATAAGCTGTAGTTTATTAAATAAAATCTGCTCAACACCCCCTCATGACCCGTGAGTTTATGGTGTTTATAAATAAAGGCAGGTCTTCCGGCTCGGTTCAGTTAATAATCAGCCTTCCCAGTTTCCCAGTGACAATTTTGATTATCTTTAAACCTTACGGCGGCGGGACCGCAGAGGTTTTTCACCTCTTTCCCATTTTAATTCAGCCAGTTATTTTCGCTATTAACACCAAAATAGTGACTAAAACCCTTATTTAAAACTATTCAATTTTTAATTAACTATTTTTATCTTAATACATTTATAGACAAATCACAAATATTTCAATTAGAATCTACAGACAAATTTAAAGCTAAGCGCTAATTAAAGATAATTTTTCTTTAAAATACTCACTTTTTGTTTTCTGATAATTGATAGAATTAAATTTAAGTATTTAATCATTTCGACCTTTAACAGCTACAGAACCAAAATAGAAAATTGCCGCTGTAATAATAATCACTGCACCAGATGGAAGATCATAATAATAAGAAAAAGTTAAACCACTAAATGAAAAAACAAGACCCAAAATAACGGCAAGACCCATGATTTTCTTTAAATCGTCTGTATATAGTCGAGCTGCCGCTGGTGGTGCTGTTAAAAGTGCAATTACCAAAACAATTCCTACAACTCTGATTAAAATTACTATTGCAATAGCAATCATAATAAAAAGAAAATTTTCTAAAAGATTAGATTTAACTCCCAATACTTGCAAAAATTCTTCATCAAATAAATAAGCTTTCCAATAATTAAAAAGACTGCTGATTGCAGTTATCATAAAAATAGTTAAAGCTGCCATCAGCCAAACATCTACTCTCCGGACAGTTAAAATATCACCAAATAAATAAGATGAGATATCCGGTGGATAACCAGGAGTAAAGCCAATAAATAATACACCTAAAGACATTCCAAGAGACCAAAACATACCAATTAAAGTATCAGAACCGGTGCCAATTTTGCGGCGAATAGAAGCAATTGCCAAAGAAGCAGCAACTGCAAAAGCAAAAGCTCCATAAATGGGCTCGATATTCAAAAGATAGCCAAGTCCAATACCTCCAAAAGAGGTATGAGCTATACCTCCACTTAACATCACTAGTTTTTTTTCAACAATTATTGTCCCAATCAAACCACAGGCAATGCTGGCCAAAACTGCAGCAAAAAAAGCATTCTGCATAAATTGATAATTCAAAATTGCATCAATCATCATTTTCCCCCTCTCCATGAGGTTCAAATACATGATGAGGATGGCCATGTGCGATTAGATCAACAGGACAGCCAAAAACCTGTTCAGTTGTATGCTGATCCAGCTGTTTATCCCCGTGATGATAAAGTTTTTCATTTAAACAGGCTAAACTATCAAAATAAGAAGAAACAGCTGCCATATCATGGGTTACAACTATGATAGTTTTTTCTTTATTTAACTCTTTCAATAACTGATAAATTTGCGAAGTAGAACTAGCATCAACATTTGCAGTAGGCTCATCTAAAAGTAAAATCTCAGGCTCTACAGTCAGACCTCTGGCAATTAAAACTCTCTGCAGCTGACCCCCAGATAGCTTTCCAATCTGACGATCTTTAAGCTGCAGCAGATTCAGCTGTTCCAATACCGCTTCTGCTTTTTCTATATCTTCTTTTTTATACTGATGAAAAAATCTAACTCTTCCTCCAAGCCGAGCCATCAATACTACATCGAGCACACTAATTGGAAAGTTTCGATCAAAGTTTGAAATTTGAGGCACATAACCAATCTTATCCACTGCCTGATCTAAAGGATGACCAAATATTTTAATGTCTCCTGTTGTAGGTTCAATCAGCCCCAGTATGACCTTTAATAGAGTAGTTTTACCACCACCGTTAGGGCCAATAACCCCTAAAAAAGAACCTTCTGCAACCTGGAGACTGATATTTTTCAAGGCATCCAAATTACCATATTTAACTGAAACATCTTTCAGTTCTACTGCATAACTCACTAATTATCATCTCTTTCCTTAAGTTCAGCTTCCATTTTAACAGCCATTATTTTTAGATTTTCAAGATAATTTTTAGCTAATGGATTGAGCTGGATAGTTTTTCCACCCAATTCTTCAGCAACAGCTCTTGTTTTTGTACTATCAATTTCTGCCTGATAAAAAACATTGTTTATTCCTTCTGCCTTAGCAAATTCAATAATTTCCTGCAGATGTCTGGGACCGGGCTCTTTCCCCTCAGCTTCTATTGCTATCATTTCCAGGCCATAATGCTCTATAAAATATCCAAACGCTGGATGATAAACCAGTATTTCCTCACCCTCATAAGGAGCTAAGATTTCCTTGTTTTCTTGATCTACTGCCGCCAGCTTTTCTAAATAAACTTCGGCATTTTTATTAAATTCTGCTTCATACTGAGGCAGAATCTCAATTAATTCATCTCTAATTATTTTTACCATATAACTAACCCTTGCTGGTGAAAGCCAAATATGGGGATCTCTCCCCCCATGACCATGTTCATCAGCCTCAACTTCCTGATGTTCCTCTTCAGCTTCAGCATCCCCTCCTCCAAAATACCGATGAGGATATTTAGACTCAATTCTTTCAAATAATTTTACTATTTCTAAATCTGACTGGTCTTCCGCTCTTGGTAAAATATTCTGCATATCGGCTGGGACTCCTATCGAAAAATAAATGCTTGCCTCATTAAAGGCTCTCATTTCAGCAGGAGATGGTGCATAATTAGATGGGCTGAAGCCTTTTGGTATCATTTCAACAACTTCTACCCTTGCCCCCGCTACTGCCTCCACCATTTCCAGCTGGGGCATTATAGTTACTGCCACAGTTGTTTTGGCAGCCGTACCAGAAAAAGGTATAGTTAATATTAAAATTAATAAAACAAATGCAATTATTTTTCCTTTTAAATTCATATTATATCACCCTATTAATTTAAATTGATGTGTATTTAAATCACTGTTCTTAAAAGCAGCTGCAGCACACCAAAAACACCACCAAACCAGCCGTACTGTTTTAGATGATTGAAATATTCTCCGGCAAAACTATCAAAAATATTCTCTATTTCTGCTGGATTCATTTTCCGTATTTCTTTGGCAGTCAACTCTTTTAATTCAAGACTTGAAAGTAAAGCTTCGGAATTGGTTTTGAAACTATCAATTCCTGCTTCAATAACTAAAGTCAATAAATATCTTAAACTGTCTCTGTTCATTTCAATTTTTAAAGTTTCAGCCACTTTTGAAATCTCAGCTTCAAGTTGACTTAGTAAAGATCTCCTTAATTTTTGATCATCTAATAACGAGCTGCTATTTTCTTTAAATTTTGCTAAGAATTCAGCATCAAAATATCCGGCATCTAATAATTTAAGCCCGCCAAATATCTTCTTTAACTCCTGATTTAAAAGACCAAAGTCAAGCTGTCTTATTAACTGACCAAGTTCCTTTTTTATATTATCTGTAGAAATTAATTTTTTGAACTGAATTAAAATCTCTAACTTCTGTTCAAGATTTAAATGCTCATTTATAAAAAACTCAACTAATTCAGATTCAATGCTTAAATTCAAGGAAAAAAGCTTTTTGTTTTCTGACTTAAAAGTTAAATCAATTAAATCAGTCAGAAGATCTTCATTTAAATATAAAGCTTCTGTTAAAAGTTCAGATCCCGCTTCTGTATTTAAGAATCTTTTCAGTATCTGATTAGTCTTCAAACTATCTTTAGTCATTAGTTCTTTATTTTCAATCTTATTTATAAATGAGAAATATATACTTTCTAATTTACTTCTATTTTCTATAAAATATTCATCTTCCAGCTGCTTAAACACTCTTGCCACAACAGAATCTATAAATTCATCTAAATCAGCCATGTAGAGTGCGCCAGAAATTAAGGTGTTTTTAAGCAGACCACCTTTTTTCTCTTTTTCTTTTTCTATAATTTCATCTTTCTTAAAATTAATCAAACGAGCCGTTTTTTCCTGCTGCTCCAAAAATAGAGATCGACCCTGATCCAAATAATGATCAGCTTCTTCTTTTGCAATGTTAATTAGATATTGTTTTAAATCAAAATCAATTTCTCTTTCAAATAAATACGGGACTAAAAATTTTACTATGGGATAAAGTTCTTTGTTCTGCATAAAATTTTTCAGCTCTTTTGAACTAAATTCTAAATTATATTCACCAGCAGCTGCTTCAATTATTTTTTCCGTCTTAAAATTGGAACTAAGTCTGGACTCTAAATTTAAGAAATCATTATCTTCTTTTAAATATTTAGTAAACTCAAAAGCAAAATCAAAGTCTCCAGCTTTCTCTTTAAATAATAAATTTAATTCCTGATTAAAAGCTGCTGCTGCACTTTCAAAGCTCTGCTGATCTAATTCAGAAATTGTACTTTTTAAACTGTTCAAAATTGTCTCAGCTAAAATTTGATTATTCTCTGTAATAAGATCAAAAAATTGCTGATAGTCATTTTCTTCAAAAAATTCTACAGTCCGAGCACTAATTTGTGAATGATTTTGTTCTATAATTTCTGCTGCAGAATTAGCTTTTAGCAGCTCCTTTTCTACAAATCTACCCATAGAATTAGCAAAACGACTTCTATTCTTTGCTACTATTCCTGGAGTGAAAGGCAATTTGAAACCAGCTAATTTTTTCTGCTGATAAGGATGAAAGATCATCCAGATTGCTAAAACATTAGTTAACCAACCCACCCCACCGTATAATACAGCTGAACTTAAATAGTCAACCCAGACCGGGGAAGCGTTAAAGATCGCAGTTTCTGCACCACTGGCAGCAAAAATCAACCCAGCAGCAGCACCCAGCAAAGCTCCTAGATAAGTAATTGGTTTTAATTCTTTACCCATAAAATCTTCTATCGCAGCCTGAACTTCCTGATCTGAAAGTTTATGTAAATTTGTTGATGCTGCTTCAGCAATTTTGCCTTCTAATAGTTCAGGTAAATTATTATAAAAGAAAGTCGATATTGATTCAGTTAAATCTGCAACAGCTTCTGGATTGTCTCTAAAAACCCTATAAAAAGAAGATATTTCCTCTGCTGACAATGTGGTTTTTAAATTACTAAAGGACCTTTGAATTAAATTTTTAAATTTAGCTTTAGAATTATTAACTTCACTATTTAAAATAGCAAAGAAATTTTGATTCAAATAAGCAGCAGTTTGTGCCTGAATTACATTCTCTTCCTGCATGAATTTATAAAAATTAGCTGCAGCAATCTCCTTTTTATTATTAACTGCTGTCTCTGTAATTAAATCCTTTACTCTAAAGTTAAATACATAATCAACCATAATATCTATTGATTCTGATTCCTCGCTTAATTTTTTTATCAGGGAGAACAACAAATCCATAATTTTATTTGAAAAATAGTCCTGAGCAAAAAAATCTTCAGAAAAAAGTTCTATTAATCTTTTATCCTTATTTTGCTGATAAAAATCCCAGATTAAAGTTTCTAAATTATTAGTAAGCTCTTTTATCTCAATTTTACTTACTAGTTTATTTATCTTTATTTTTTTTATTTTGCTAAAAAAGAACTCGGTTATCTTTTGCTTATCAGCATTTAGATTGTCTCTAAGATAGTCTATTAGATAAGTTGTTGGCAAAGCATATTCGTCTATATTTTCTTGATATTTACTATAAATACCCTGACGACTCATTGCTTTAAAACCAGCACTGGCTTCGATCTCAGCTTCTACAGCCTCAAAGATTAAGCTATTTAACTCGTTTTCTTCTTCAGTTAAGAAGTTTAATAGTTCTGAATCTCCAGCAGAGATAATTTTTTCTACTTCAGCCTTTAGTTCTGCCTCGAGATCTTCAGTTAAAAAATCTGCTAAGATAAAATCAGAATTGTTAAGTTCAATTTTAATGTTTACCAACATCTCTTTTAATATCTTCCTGATTTTTGCTTTATCTTTCGCCTTTTCAATCTCAGTTTTACTTTTTAAAAGGTCATTAATTCTAATCTTTTTAATCTCATTTATTATATCTTTACTAAAATCTTCTAAATTCAAAAGTTCTTTAGTTTTTTCTTTAAAATCATTTTTTTCAAGCTGGTTAAGTTTTTGATAGTTGTTCTTAAAATTTTCATTTAGCTTCTTAATGGTATTTTTAAGCTGCTTTCTGCTTTCAACATTTAAGAGCTCTTTTAACTCTTTATTCTGCAGCTGCTGATAAAATTCAATGACTAGCTTTTCTACCACAGCCTCAGATTCTAGCTTTTTCAGAATTCTGCTGTAAATTTCAGCAGTAATTTTCTTCTGATCAGAGTCAGCAATAAGTTTATTTAATTCAACGTCTTTTAGTTGTTCACTACTGACACCTAAAAGCTCCACTATTGCTTCAGCTGCACCCTCTGTTAGTATTTCAAGGTTATCTTCCCAGGCAGGTATATCAGAAATTAAAGTTTTAGAACTATGATTTTCTAAATGGTTATTTATAAAGTCATCTACAGTTCTACTAAATTCTTTTTTGAAATTCGGATGAGAAAATTCTTCTTTTAAAGTATGATGATTAATCAAATCTCTTTCAACTAAAGCAGAAATGCTGTCAATAAACTCATCTTTAGTCTTGATTACCACTCCCCCAAGTGGACCGTACTCTTTAAAAATCATCTTTAAGGCCAGATTATTTGTTAAATAGCCAGTTATCGCCCCTGTCCCTGCTGCCGAAATAATTGCTAATAAATCTAAAACCATTTTTTGCTCCTAAAATAAATCAGCTGTACAACAGCAATCAACAGCATTAAGAACATAACAGCAGGATAAGCAATTTTATAGTCCAGTTCTGGCATATATTTGAAATTCATTCCATAAACTCCGGCAATAAAAGTAAGGGGAATAAAAATAGTAGAAATTACAGTTAAAAACTGCATTACTTCATTCATTTTGTTGCTCTTATTTGAAAGATAAATTTCCAGCATACTGGAAAGCATATCGCGACCCACATCAATTTCATCCATTAATTGTCCTACATGATCATAAACATCACGCAAATAATAATCTGTTTCTTTTGATAAAAGCGGTGATTCAACCCGATATAAATTACCAAAGATCGTATTTAAAGGCCAGATAGTTTTGCGCAAAAAAACTATTTCCTGTTTTAAATCCTGAATGTTTTCTAAAGTATCCGGGCCAGTTTTAGCTGCAACAACCAGATCATCAAGTTCCTCCAGCACTTCTTCGTTTCTTTCTAAAATATGAAAATAATTGTCTACAATTGCATCTAAGAGAGCATAAAATAAATAATCTGCACCCTTTTTTCTAATTTGACCTTTATTTTCTTCAATCCTAACTCTAACTTGATTAAAATCATCTCCATGTGCTTCTTGGAAAGTTATAACTGCATTTTCTAATAAGATTAAACTCACCTGTTCTGACTGTATGTACTCTCCTTGATAACTAAGCATATCTAAAATTGTAATTATATAATTATCAAACTCTTCTTTTTTAGGACGTTGTCTGGTATTTGTAATGTCTTCTAGTGTAAGTGGATGCAGCTGAATTAACTTACCAACTTCCTTTACCAGCTCAACATCATGAATGCCGGTAATATTAATCCAGTTAACATAATTCTCTTCTTCAATCAGCTCAAGTGAAAATTCTTCGATCATTTCCCGCTTAATATCATCCTCATTAAATCTTATCAGTTCAATTTCTGCATCAATTTCTTTCTCTATACCATGTAAAGTTCCGGGTGTATGACCGATCTCACTTGATTTTATTCGAGAAAATTTTCTCATGTTCTACCTCCTTTATTATTTTATCCACATTAATCTTTATAAAATCTACTAAAATGGCTTTTATTTACATATTATCGATCATTGTAAGTGATAATCATTTTTAATATCCACAATTTGTGGATAACATGTTGGTAACTATGCTGATTAATCCACATCTTTTGTTAATTAAATGTTAACAACTGTGGATAAAACACCTGTTTTGTTAATAACTTGTGGATAACATGAATTTTAATTGGTTGTATTCTATTTATTTTTATTATTTAAAAAATTAATGAATTTATCCACAATTTCTGGATCAAATACTTTAGATTTATAATATTCTAATTCATCAATGATTTCCTTTTCCTCTAAAGCTCCAAAATAGTACTTATTTTGCAGAAAAGGGAAGTAAATATTTGATTTTAATTTACTGTAAAAATTAATTACTGCAAAAAGTCTGCTTAAATATGGAATTTGGTCTCCTTTTAAAGCCTGAGGCCATCCATTCCCGTCAAAGTGTTCTGCCTGAGAATAAATAAGATCACAAATATCAACTAAATCACGATAGTAAACTGCAAAAACTGCTGAATTTAGAACATATTTTTGATATTCATACCATTCTACCTCTGTTAATTTAGCACCCTTTTTGACAATATTTTTGGCAAGGGCTAACTTCCCTAGATCATGATGCTTAGCTAAAAGCAGCAGCTTAGATCTTTCTTCAGAATTTAAATTAAAATACTCTGCAGTCTTTTTAGAAATTTTTAAAAGTCTATTTCCCTGTTTTAAGTTGATATAATTATTTTCTTCTACATAATTTAAGATTGAACTATAAAACTTACTTTCCTTACTTTGTTTATACTTACTAAAATTGATTTTGGAAACCCCATCATTAAAAAAATTCTGGGCAGTTGTTTTTTTATCTAATTTGATCATTGAAACTGCGGATATATCAATATAGATCCCATTAATATTAATTTTCGCAAGTTTTTTCCGTACAAAATTAAGTTTTTGATCTATTTGAAAATCACTTTTATTTTTTAACATCACTGCAAAATGATCAGCATATAAATGAGCTGTAATTATATCCTTATTTGAAATTTGAGCCAGAATTGAGGCTATTTGTTTTAAGACCTCATCCCCCTGCTGATAACTAAAAAATTTATTAATTAAATGAAAATTTTCTACATTAATTAAGATCAATGCTAGTTTATCCTCATTATTCTGATTCAACTCTCCAAAAAGTTGGTTAAAATACTCTTTATTATATAAGCCAGTAAGCTTATCATATCTTTTTATGTGATTTAATTTCTGTTCCTGCTTCTCTAACTCTGTTATATCATAAGAGGCCCCTACAATTTCTTCTACTCTTCCGTTCCTGACCACAGGATATAAAGTAGTCTGCCATGCTTTC
>Ga0163224_100064_pt1 | contig 16481 bp, 17 predicted proteins | sample MSEWel2016_03_03_FD_113141 | JGI IMG/M metagenome (GOLD analysis project Ga0163224, IMG submission 113141) | Subsurface microbial communities from deep shales in West Virginia, USA - MSEEL Well Study Marcellus 5H_2016_03_03 ... | reverse complement strand
GAAAAATCTTAGGTTACCTAACCCCTGATGAAATGTTTGAAGATAAATTAAAAGAAATTCTTTATGACTAAATAACCATTTTATTACAGTTTGGAAATGTTCAATTTATTATTGCAATTTAAGGTTAAAAATAAATGTTTATGTAAATGAAACATGAAAATGTATCTTTTAATAACCTAAATTTTTATCATAAGTTGTTATAATCATTTTATTTTTACTTTATAATCATGCTTTTAAAGTATTATTCACTATAAATTTATTGTCATTTTCTCTTTCAGAATCAAAAATTAGTTTTTTCCTCTCATTACCTTTTTTATCTTCAACTTCAAAATAAACTTTATATCCATTTATTATTTTCCCTTTTTCTTTGGCAAATGTTTCTGTTTTTATCAATCCTTCAATATTATAAGTGTTAATCTTCTTAGGAGACAAGTTTGCTGTTGTGAAAAAATTTTTGTTTTCTAGTATTTGTAAATAATTGTTTGATTTTACGTAATTTTTACAACTTCTAGGTTGAGTTGTAGCAAATTTTTCTTCCTTATTATCATAGAATTTTACTTTAATATTTCTTAATATCTTAGGGATTTCAGTATCATTAAATAATTGTATTTCAAAACTATATTTTAGATAAGTTTTGTTATTTATCTGATCTGTTTTTTCTATTTTTGTATCATTTCCTTGGTTACCTTTATTATAAAAAAAAGCAATCTCACAATTATCTTTATTTAAGAACAATTCTATTTTCCCACATCTTCGAGTAAAAAAAGGAATTAAACCAATTATACCACCTAGAATAGTTCCTAGAATAGTTCCTATCATGCCTTTAAACTCTCTTATAAACTCTATTGTAGTTTTTTCTTTTATATCAACTAATTTTTTAGTCGAAAGTTTAAATTCTTGGTAATTTTTACTTTCTGCAAAACCTTCAAAAGATACACACATAATTAATATTAATAAAAATAAAACTATAATTTTTTTCATTATTCACCTCATTTCAAGCAAACTAATATATTATTAACTATCTTTTTAAAAATTATAAAACTAAAATTTTTTCATTAGATATAATAAACAAGGAGAATTAAATTTTTAATTCTCCTTTATTGATTTAGTTACTTTTCTTGTTTGCTCTTGCTGGAATGTTCTTTCCCCCTTTTACTAATCTTGTCCTTGGAGGTGGTGGAGGTGTTGGTTTCTGTTGGGTTTGTTCTCCCTCTGCCACTATTGATCACCTCCTTGCTTGTACTATTAAAAGAATCATAAATAAATTTAGCATTTTTATTAAACTTTTTAATTGCTATCGGACTCATAGTAACAATAGAAAAAATAAGAGCTGCTATAATAAAATTATTAGTTTTATGTAATAATTCTGATCTAATATCATTAATTATACTATTTCTTTTATTACATCTACAATATTTTGTTATTAAAAACTTATTAAAAAAATATATTTTATCTTCATCATTTTCATAAAGATTATCAAGTTTTTTATAATATTTCTCCTGCTCAAGTGAATTAGGCATATACCTATATTCATAACCATAATAAGACCTAATAAGGCGACAAACCGCAAAAGCTAAACAAATAATAAATCCAATAATACCAGCTAAGTACATTAACCCTGAAAACCTAATCAAACTTGAATTCATTCTATTAAAAAAATTAGCCAATAAACCAAATAAAACAGTAATTATACCATATGGTAACGTCAGCCTAGAATCTATTTTAGATTTACGATCAAACTCTTTATGATACTCTTCTTTATATAACTCTAATCTATATTGATCCACCTTTTCTCTTAAACACCTCCAATTTTAATTCATATGTTTCTTCTAAAACCTTTCATTGCTTCTTCTAGCTCATCATCTACTATATGAGTATAAATCATTGTAGTAGATAAATCCTCATGCCCTAGAGCTTTCTGAACCAACCTAATATTCTTTGTATCTCGATATAAATCAGTAGCAAAGGTATGTCGCAACGTGTGAGGCGTTACCTGCTTATTGATATCTGCTTTATCACTATATTTACAAACCATTTTATAAAAGTTATTAGGATTTATTTTAGTACCTTTAAGAGTTGTAAAAACTAATTCATAATCTTGTATATCTCTTTTCCTTAATTCTTCAACTTGTCTCTCTTTCCATTTTTTTAATTCCTCTAAAGTTTCTTCCTGTATCCATAGTATCCTATCTTTTGCTCCTTTACCCTGTACTACTTTTAATTTGCCACTCATTAAATTAATATCCTGCCACCTAAGATTTATTGCTTCCGCTCTTCGTAAGCCTGTATCTAAAATTAATTTGATCATTATTCTGTTACGTTCTTGGGTGGGATACCTAGTAATAAATTGATCTAATAATAATTGTTGTTCTTCTGCTGTTAAGATTACTGGTAATTTTCTTGACATTTTTTAACCCTTCTTTCAAATAATATACTTCTTTATATAGTTTGCGAACAATCAACTGCAACAACATTATTCTTATCTTCTCTAAAATCATAAAAAACATCTTCAATTAGATATCTTGATCCATCTTTAGCAATAAATTTTTCATCTTTTTTAGGAATAAAATCTAATTCAACATCTTGAAGGTGATTTCTTTTTTCTCTTCCTTTGTCAAATAAATAAAATTTAACTAACATTGTTTAATTCCTCCTTTTACATTATAATGAACATTTTAATATCTTATTCACAAGTAATTATAGTCTAACCTAATACTTTTAGATTTTCAAGTATAATAATGTCTTATTCACATGAATTGTCTTTAATTTAGCTATTGTACATGAGCAAATCTATCTATAACAAAAAAGCCTAGAGATCAACTCTCTAGACTCTAATTATTTAATTGCTTTAAAACAAACTCTTTAATTTTAGTAGCATCTTTAATAGCTAATTCCATATCAGATTCAGTTAAATCAAAGTGAAAAGGATATCTAACATTAACACCATAATCGGTTAACCTTAAACATTCATCTTCAATCTTAGAAAAATCAGTATTATATTTCTGGCATTTCTTATTTAAAACAAGTAAGTCATGGGTTCTGATGATCTTTTCATCCTGATAAACCATATAGCCTTTTAAATATTTTTCTGCACTCTGCTGACAATGATAACAGATTATCTCTAAAGGTGCAGGGTGCATATTTTTTAAGAATTGAGCAGATTCTAAATCTTTATTAGCTATGTCAAACCATTCATCAATTATATCTGTCTTATCCATACAAACTAGCACCTTCTTCCATAATAAGGTGCTCAAAGCTACTATCCAAACTGGCTTTTTGATAAAATTCATCTTCATTATAGACTAATAAATCAAGTGGATAATCTATACTTGTTGAGAGATTCTTTCTTATTTCCCTCATAATATCTAATTTTCTTTTCTTCTCAGAAGTTATAATACATAAATCTATATCGCTCTCTTCATCTTGATTCCCAGTAGCATAAGAACCAAATAAAATTATCTTTTTAGTATCTATTAGTTGAGCTATCTTGCTAGATAATTCTTTTAAGTCACTTTGATTTAACACCTTAATCACCTCTTTATCTTAAGTATAGCATATTAAGTACTAACCTAATTATATCATAGATTTAGCTTGAATTTAAAAAAGCTAATTGGCTCTGTATTTTTATTAGATCTTTTTTTATTATTGTTCGGGTTTTGGACAAGGTTTCGCTGCTTCCTTTTATAATGTCGATTCCTGTCCTACGATTCTTTCAATTTTTATTGTAAAAATAGTCTTATTTATATATTTATTATGTATATATATAATAGCGAAAATAGGGTGGTTATAGGCTTTGTTTTTTGATTGGTGACAATTATTATTGTCACAAGATATCTGGGCTAAGGGGGTAGTTGAGTGAAGAATTTTTTTAGAAGGATATTAGGATTAGAGAGTAAAGATGATGAGCTGACAGGAATAGAGGTGGTTAATGGTAGACTCTTTAAAAATGGTAGAGAAATAGATTCTATTAATGAGTTAGCTGAAAAAGAAGAGATAAAAAATAATACTGTAGAAGATAAAGTGAAAATTGAGAGTGGAGAATTGAAAATTGACAATCAAGTACTAAATCAAGAGCAAAAAGATAAAGACTTAAAGAACGAAGATGATACTCAAAATGAGGTTGGAGAAGGCAATGTTCGGAAAGTTAAGGGGAAACGAGGGCGTCCTAAGAAGATAGACCACTTCTTTTTATTCTTAAAATCAGCTGGGAGAAGTAAGAATACCATCAGAGGTTATCGCTCTGATTTGAGGTATTGGAAGAGAATTGCTGAGGCAAAAAATAAGACAATCTATAACTTAAGTTTAGAAGATATTGAGGATGCTAATGCTGATGAGGATATCAATACTGTTAAGCGGAGGGTGAGTGCTTTACGCCAGCTTGCCAAGTGGTATTTGAGAGAGGATTATCCTAAGTTACATATTGAGCTAGAAAAGATTGTACTAGGAAGAGGTAAGCAGAGAATCCCTAAGGCTAAGAGTGAAGAGGAGTTTGAAGAGATTAGAGACCATGCTAAGAGCTTGATTGCTAAGGGAGAGCGAGAGGGAGTCTGGCTGGCTTTGATGTTGATGTGTGGGCTAAGAATTTCGGAGATTCAAACTGTGGAGATTGATGAGGACTGTATTAATGTCATTGGTAAGGGTGATAAACAGAGAAAGATCCCTGCTCCTCAGTGGTTAATTAAGGCTTTAAAGGAGTTTAAGGCTGAAGGAACAGGGGGCTATAAGCAAAAACAGCAGACGATTGATTATTATTTAAGGCAGCTTGGTTATGAAAAATTCCATAGCCTACGCCATACCTTTGCTACTACCCTTTTAAAGAGAGGGGTTAAACTAAGGGAGATTCAGCAGTTTTTAGGGCATGCTTCGGTGGCTACTACTCAGATTTATGCTAAAACTAAGGTGAATAAAGAGGCGGTGAAGGTATTAGAAAATTAGGAATCGAGAATCGGGAATCTGGAATTAGGAATCAGTAAAACCTTAAACAGATTCCTGATCACTGGTTCCTGATTCCTATAAAAAGGAGTGAATTAATTGAAAAAGATTAGAGTTTTGTTCTTAGGGTTGATATTAATTATATCAGTCACTTCCATAGCAAGGGCAGAAAGTGCAGTTAAGAGTGAAAAGTTAACAGTTAAAAATGAACAAAAACAGGAAAAAGAAAAAAAGCTTAGTGTTGAACAATATTGGGAGCAGTTAAAAGAAAAGGCTGAACAGTTATATTGTAAGGCTAATTTAAGTATGGAGATCAGTACCCTTGTTTATGAGGATGGGGAGTTTGGAGGGGAAGCCAAGGTGGAGGTTCCTATCTTTAATGGTGATAGAAGAAAGAAGATTAAGCAGGAGAAGATGGAGTTTTTGGACAAGGGGGCTGAGTTGCTGAGTGAGTTAGAGGTTAATCTAAGTAGCTTAGAGGTCTTAAAGGAAAAGGAGGCTTATCTGAGAGCTTTATTAACTACTGATGGGGCTAAAAGTATTGATGCTTACCATGATGTTAGGGAAGAGATTGCTAAGGTGAAAGCAGAGATTAATAAGGTGAGAAGGAAACTAGAAGTAATGCTGATGTGAATCAGTTGCTAGTGTAAAGTGTATAGTTTATAGTCAAGTTCAAAGACTTGAAACATAAAGCTTTTAATCTTTTTACTATCAACTATAAACTATCAATTATCAACTAAATAAGGGGGTTTTCAATATGGAAGAGATTAAGGCAAGAGAGATGATCGGGCGGGATAGTTTGATTAAAAAGCAGATAATACCTAGGTTGAGTAATGATAAGCCTTTTATTCTAATTGGACAGAAGGGGATTGGTAAGACTGAGCTGTTGAAGTGGTCTTATGCTCATTATCAGAAGAATGATAAGCTCTATATCACTTGTGATGAGAGTAGAGGGGAGATTATCAAAAAGATTGCTAGAAAGCTAGGGATTGATACCAAGAAGAAGAAGGTGGGGGAGCTAGAAAAGGAGGTTTTACAGAGCCATCAGAAGTTGACTTTATTTGTAGATGAGATTGAGAAGATTAAGCCAAAGCAGTCTAGCTTTTTAACTGCTTGGGGTAATTGGAATAAGGTCTTTTTGTCAGGGGTCAATACTCGTAAGGAGCATGCTAAGAGGCTTTTTTGGGGTAAACAAAAGATTAGAGTCAAGGGGATTAATTATAAGGCTCGTTTAGAATTGGGGCGTCATGTGGCTAAAAAGTTAGGCTGTTTAATCGATCCTGAGACTATTGCCCACCAAAGTAAGGGGGTGCCTGGTCGAGCTTGGGCGATTGGCAAGGGGGAAGTGGTTCGTGATGCTGATGAGCGAGTAGAGGGAGAGGAGATTAATATCGCTCCTGTATTGCTAGTTTTGGTTGTAGGGATTATGATTACTCGTTATGTGGCGATGGGACTGGGAGAACGGGATTTGTATGTGCTGGCAGGGATAGGGATGGCGTGTTCTTATTTGCTTAGATATGTGATTAGAGTAATAAGTAAATAAATTAGGAATCTGGAGTCAGTAATCGGGAATCAGTAAAAACTTAAGCAGGTTCCAGATAACTGGTTCCTGATTCCAGAAAGGGGTTAAAAATGACCGCTCCAACACATAGTTTATTTGCTTTAATGATTTATTATTTGTTTGGGATTAAGTCGAGGGATGCTTTGATTTATTTGATTATTGGTTCTTTGGTTCCTGATGTGGATCATCCTCAAAGTACAATTGGGAGGGTTTTCTTTTTTATCTCTAATCCCTTAAATAAGAGGTTCGGACATCGGAATCTGACCCATAGTCTGGTCTTGTGGATTCCAGTGATGATTGTGGGGATTCATTTCTGTCAGCCTCTATTATGGCTGGGACTGGGAGCTTGTTCTCATTTGATTTTGGATAGCTGGAATATGGTGGGGGTGGGACTGTTTAAGCCGTTGACTAATCGCATCTTTGTGATGGCTGGAAAGAAGTATCGGGTTAAGGTGGGATCTAAGCAGGAATTGGTAGTTATGTTTGTGTTAATGTTAGTAGTCTGGGGGAGCTTTAATCTGGCTGAGATAGGTGGCTTTAGGGGATTGGTCAGGGAAATGATCGGGGATTACAATATTGCTTTTAAGGAGTATCAGAAACAAGGGACTAAGGTCTGTTACTTGGAAGGTAAGCTAAGGATGAATAGTGGAGTGATTAAAGAAGGTCGCTGGCTAATTGTAGGACAGGGTCGGTCTTTTGGTCGGTTAAGTGTCTATGATGAGGATGCAGGGAAGGTGATTGATATCTATGATGATGGCAGCTTTCTAAGAGCAGTGCTAAGACCTACTGATATTAATTGGAATCTGCTTAACTTGGGCAGAGTTATGGAGATCAAGGAAGGTCAGGCTTTTTTTAGAGCCAATAACAGCTGGCATTTAGCTAAGGTTGGAGATTATATTTTTGGTAGTATTATTTATCAAGGAGAGGTTAAATTAGCAGACATTGAAAATTAGGATCGAATTTAAAAAATTTAAGATCTTAGACTTTCTATTATTATTAAATAGAACAAAATTTTAACTATGACTAATTTTTAAAGGAATATATAGTTTAATACTTAATTATATTAGTAATTATTGATTAGAGAATATATTAAATTATACATAAGAAATAGTATAATTTATAAAAATCAAATTATTATAATAGGAGGAATTTTAATGTCAGATTTTATTATAGTAATCATTACATTAGGTATTATATTATGGATTGGTATTGCTTTTTGGAAATATATAATGATAATAGGGGCTATTTTAATTTTGATAACAGTGATTTTAGCTATTATAGGTTATAATTTAGATAAAAGGGATTCAGATAAACGGAGTAAAAGAGCAGAACAAAAAAGAATAGAAAGAACTAAAAAAAGACAAAATCAGATTAATAAAGTAGCTGAATATGATTTTATAATTATTGATACTAATATTTGGTTATCTGAGAAGTGTAATTTAATTTTTAATATTCTAGAAGAATCTGATGTTAAGGTTCTTATTCCTAGAGAAGTATATCTAGAATTAAAGAATAAAAGAAATAGTAATTATGATAAAGAAAGTTATTTAGGAAGAATGGGAATTAGAAGATTAGAGAACTTATCTAAAAACAATAATACAATAATTAAAGATATTAATATCAAATTTTTAGATAATTCATATGTAAGGGATCTTAATAGATATGCTGATCCTAAAATAATTGAGACTTTATTAAATGAAGAAAATAATGGGGATTATTTGATAATAACAGATGATTTAGATTTAAAGATAGTAGGTAGACAAATTATGAGAAAACATGAATATAACAATACAACCTTTGTTTCAAGAAAAGAGTTTAAAGAAATGTTAAATAATATCTCATAAATAATTATATAAATTAAAAATATAAAAGAGAAAATATCAGTTTAATAGTAAGAACTGATATTTTCCTCACTTCTGCAATTAAAAGAGTTCATCTTTAAAAATTTTCTCTAAATCACCCATAATCTCTATCTTAACTACATTTCCTTTATTGATAAAGTTAGTAGTCCCCTTCTCATCATTTTTAGCTAAGTACTGATAAGTATCATACATCTGTAAGCAGAGTATCTCCTCATCTCCAGTGGTATAATAGAACTTAACAGGTACTTTATTTTTAATTAGATAATCCAAGACATCATTATCCATATACTTTCTATATCCTTTTGACATAATATCATCCTTTCTTGTATATTGTTTTTCATTATCTATCTTTCTAAGCAAAGCTTCCTTGGCTTCTGCTAAACTAGAATACTTATCAAGATTAAAAGACCTAAAACTCCTAGCCAAATACCTTAGCTTAATTCTATCAACTAACTCCAGATCAACAACCTCAATCTTAACTACACTCTCCCTATTTTCAACGTAACTCTTCTTAACATAGGGATTATAGAGCTTATATTTAAATTGAAGCTGATGATAACTTCCTCTAGTCAATTTATTACCTCTTAAATAAACCTTCTTGTGTACCCCTTTATCCTTAGTCACAACTTTGACCAAACTCTGACTCTCCAATAATTCATTAAGAAATAATACTCCCATTAAACTATACTTAGCTGGTACTACTGATAGATCTATCTCTTGTAACACTTCTGTCTTAGTCATTTATAACCATCACCTCCTTTCATAAAAAACCTTACTTGTTAAACCTTCTATAAGTACCAACTAAAAACCTTAAATCTAAACCCTAACACACCGAAAAAACTGCTATAAGTCTATATAGTGTATTTGCGATACCCCCCCTAGATTAGTTAAAAATTAAGAATTAAAAGTTAAAAGTTTTAAAAACTCTTTCTTCGGGTTCTTACGATCCACTTCGTGTAAAAAGCACCACTCTTAACTTTTAACTATTAACTACTCTTAGGGTGGTGAGGTTCCCATGATTTCAGCAGTGAGAAGCTCTATGAAGGAGTTAATCTGTTCCTCTGTTTTCTGCTCTAGCATATCAATTACAGACTGGTCATTGTAGGCTCTTAAAATCCTCTTTAGCTTGTCTAAATTAATGACATTACTATTATCCTCTTTAAGCAATACCTTGGCTCTAGCAAGAATGATGTACTTATGATGATAATGGGCTTCTTTAGTTAATTTTAAACCTAGAGTTTTTAAGATTTTAATGATATTTTTCCAGATTCCTCTGCTTCGTAAAGTTCCTGCACTGACCCCTGTTAAGGTAGCCATCTCTTTAATTGATGGTAAGACCTTAGCCCCCTCTCTAATTAATTCTAGAGCTTTCTTAACTACCTTTCTAACCATTAATTCTTTAGGGGTATAAATTCCTCGGTTCTTCTTTCTAGGCTTGATAGTTATTTCTTCTTGGCAGGCTAAAAAGAGGGCTGGGTCTGGCTTGACTTCCTGCCCTGTAATCTGGCTAACTATCTCTGCTACTCTGATACTAGATACCCCTTTAAGGCTACGATAAGCACTTTTAATAATACTTATGACCTTATTCTCTCGTTCTGCAGGCTGACACTTCTTATTCTGCTCTAGAATTATCTCTATGGCTTCTTCTAAAGGGATTTTATCATATTTGCAGGCTAAAGCTAGGGCATATTGGGCTGAATTTCGATAACCCTCACTTACCCCTGCTAACAATACTTTAATTTGTGGATGGTTCAACAACTGAATATCTTTATTAATTGCTACTTTAAAGCCTTGTTGGCGGTAATGGTTCTTAACTAAATTAGCAATCCACTTATCTTCTAGTACCCATCTTTTAGCTCTCAAATCTAAGACCTCTACCCTCTGCCCTGTTTTCTGATTATAGCTATAAGGTAGCCTAGCATAAGTGGTAATATCCATTGTTCTTGCTATGTCTAGCTCCCAATCTGGTAACTTCTCTACTAGACTAGCAGCTAAGGATTGCACTACTACCCTGTACCATTCTTTAAGCTGAACTTGGTCAATAGTTCCTTGACGATTGTCATAAATCCATAATGGATCAATCAGCCAATGCACCTGTAACCTTACACTTGGATTAGTTGAGGTATGGACTAAGGCACTTGGTCTAGGAATACCTAAATCTTGCAAGGCTTCATATAGTACATTTTGGGCTTCTGCTGGGTCTGTGATCCCTCCTGTACCGTCAATATCAAGGAATATATCTTGTAACCAGCAGACCTTTTGCCCATCTTTTCTGCTTCTACGTGTCTTATCAAATTGATTACCGATAAATAGGTTAGGAGTGAAATAATTTTCAGTAGATTCTGCAATATGTATATCTTGGAGTTCTCCTAAGTTCTTAGCCATTTCTTGACACCCTAAGTCTGCAAAGTCAGGATTATTTTCATAATTGTATCCTAGAACCATTGAGAAACCTTTGAAATTGAAGTCTTGACGAGCTTCTGCTAGTCGGTGATATTCTTTTTTAGTAGGTATAAATAACTCTAAAAATTGCTGTAAGTTCTTAGATTTCATAATTATTTCACTCCTTTCTAGTTGATTTATATACAAAAAAAGAGAGTCCCTAGGCTGACCACCTAGAAACTCTCTTAGAATTTACTAATTTTTTACTATTTTTTATTATACTTAATTATCCTTGACTAAAGTAAATAACTTAGGTATAATAAATATACAAAATGTTAAGTATAAACTTAAGCATATAAGATTTATTACTACTCATGAGGCGGTCAACCTAGGGTGAGTAGTAATTGAAACCACTACTTAAAGGCGGTCAACCTAAGGGAGTAGTGGTTTTTTCTATTTTATTGTTAACGTGTAAAATTCAACTTAAAATTTGATAGACTATTTATATTTTACAAGTCCTTGCGAAAGATTGCAAGGATTATATTATTTTTTGATGAGATTAAATGATTGTTTGCCCCAATAGTAGCTCTTGCCGAAGGGCTGTTATTATTACTGCTGGTCTGTGCAGGAATGATTACTGCCCGTAGGCTAATGATAAGCAAAGGCAAATAAGTGAGGTGTAAGCTCAGTTTTGACCTATTTTTAGGTGAGGGGCTGGGTTTTTTTGTTTGTAAATATTTGTAAATTATAATTAAAAAATATGATTATTGTTAATTTTCAAAGGAATAGATAGACTGATGGTTAATTATGTTAGTGGTTGTTGTCTTTAAAGGAGATATTAACGACATATATCGTTAATGATTTGTTAGAAGACATATTTACTTTCGGCATATAAGAGAAAAAATTGGAGGTTCTATTCATGAATGAGAAAGATTTCTTAGTAACACTAATTGCCTATCTAGAAGTTGAAGAAGAGTTTGAAATCTTGGAATTGTTGAAGGATTGTGATTTGACGTTTAACTATACAAGTGTTTTTGCATCAAAATCATACCAATTTAGAGCATATGTAGATTTAAGAGTTCCAATACAAAATATGAAAAAATTGAAAGAACATATTTCAGTTCTGAATAGATTGTGTAAAGATATTTTTATTGAGGATGAAGAATATGCTTTGTATGGTGTAGATATCAAACCAATGATGCTCAAAGCAGTAAAGAAAGAACCTTTTCCAGGTACGGTTCAAGTTGTGAGCACCTTAGCTGATGCAATTGAAACCCAGGTATATGCGCAAGCGGAAGCAAGTAATAGTATGAAAGTATGCGATAAAAGTGTTGAATGTATAGCGATATCAATTACTGGTGATAATCAACGCGCACCGTACAAATCGGGATATGAACTAGTGAAATTTTTTAACCAATTAGGGTTTGATGATATATATGGTCAAGGCTTCCCATCAAGGAAGCAATATGCTATTGATAAGGTCACTGAATTAAACTCTCAGGGAAGAATCAAAGAATTACTTAGCGCATTCTTAGATCCGAGAGATTTTATTGATTTAGAATTTGATATTGAATCTCTAGTCGATTACATTAACAAGTTCCTATTTTTTGATAAGTTGGTGTTAGAGGATAAGCAGTATGAGTATGAATTAGTTGAATATACTGATTCTGATTTAAGTGAACAGACGATAGAGGGTGTAGAAGAGGACATAATTAGGGATACAGTAAGTGAGAAGAGGAAGTTGAAACTATTCTTCTCTTATTCACATGTTGATGAAGTTCTAAGGAATGAATTAGAGAAGCACCTAATTATGCTGAAGCATAAGGGCATAATAGATACTTGGCATGATAGGATAATAGACGCAGGAACAGAATTTGACACAGCAATTGATAGCAATCTAGAGAGTGCAGATATTATTCTGCTTCTTGTAAGTGTTGATTTTCTTGCATCTAATTACTGTTACAATATTGAAATGAAAAAAGCTCTTGAAATGCATAAAAATGAGCAGGCTGTTGTAATTCCTGTAATTTTACGTAACTGTGACTGGCACAATGCACCGTTTTCAAAACTTATGGCTGTGCCAACTGATGGTAAGAGTGTTACAACTTGGTCTGATAGAGACACCGCTTTCTTGAATGTAACTAAAAGTATCGAGAATGTAGCTTCAAATTTAATAGCAAAATTATAGATTTCATAAGCGGTCAAGTCAATACATCTTCTAATAGTGACTAGATAACATGGGGAATAATTCGGAATGATGTTCCTGGCGTCCATTCAAGGAACGTTATATAAATAATTAAAAACAGCTTAGTCTACAAATGGTTTTCTTGCAGTCTAGGCTGTTTTTACCTTTTCATTTGGTTTTATGGGACAACAATCTCACTCAGAAGGCAGAGAATTTCTAGGGTGGGTGCGTAATGGAATAAGAAAGGACAGAGGTGGGTTTGCTCTGTCTTTTCTTATGTAATGTAGCAGGGGCAATCTAAACCATCCAGCCACACTACAAGCTGGGGACAGACGGGAAATTCTGTGAGATTTCCCGCTCGCCCCAAAGGGTGTCCCTCAATCTTCCCTCCCCCCATTAAGATAGCTCCTTATTGGCGAAGTGCTCTGTCGAGCCTGTCTGGGAAGGGAGTTAAAGGGTAGGGGGCTTGGGGGGAGGGAATGAGGGAAACCATGGGCTTGTAGTGTGGCTGGTCGATAAAAGTGGTTTGACTTTGATCTTAGCCGATTGAGCGAGGTGGAGCTGGGGAAGATACCGAGTCCTGACTGGTTTGGTCAGGTTGTAGCTTCCCCAGCGGAGGAGAGCGAAATGGGCGTGGGTTTAGGAGAGGTGATAGCAGGTGGGTGTGCTGCTTTGACCTCTCCTTTTTATTCACTAACATAAAATAAAGCTTTCTGGTGGGTTTCTAGAAGGCTTTATTTTACTAAAGACAAATGTATATAAATATACCTTAGGATTTAAAATCTTTAATTTTATATGCTCAATTTATTTATACTATTATATTTTTATATAAATCTATAATAATATTTTTATTTATTTATATTTTTATAGTAACAATTAATTGCTTCTTCTACTAAATCACTATAAGTCATAGCAGGATTTTTTATCTTTAGTTCTTGTAATTTAGAGAGAGTAGATTCTGAGATCATATAGGATCTATTTATTTTCTTCTCTTTTTCTTCTGATTCACTTTCTTTAACTAGTTCTGGTTTTAGTTCATTATTTATATTTTCTTGCTTTGTCTGATTCTCTTCTAATCCTGATAATATTCCTTTGGCTTTACCTTGGATTGAGCTTCTTCTTTTACTCACTTTCAATCAACTCCTTAGCTAACTTCATATATTCTTTAGCTCCCCTAGCTTTATCATCATAAATATTAATTGGTAGTTGTTCAGCTTGGGATTCTACAATCTTGACATTCTGGTGAATAATTGTATTAAAGATTTTATCTCCAAAGATCTCTCTTAACTCATCTTCAAATTCTTTAGCGATATTAGTTCTAGCATCTACTCTAGTTAATAATACTCCCTTGATAGATAGTTCTTCATTAATCTTTCTTTTGATTAAGTTGATAACATTAACTAATTGCTCTATTCCATCCAAAGAGAATATAGCTGGCTCCATAGGAATAATTAAATCGCTACAAGCTACCATAGCATTAACTGTTAATAATCCCAAAGATGGATTACAGTCAATTATTACATAATCATAGTCTAAACTATCTGACTTTTGAAAAGCTGTTTCAAGGATTGTTTCTCGCCCAAAGACACTTGATAATTCTAATTCAGCATTGGCTAATTTAATATTAGAGGGAACTATATCAATATTTTTGATATTTGTATTGTAGATGGCATTACTAAGTGGTAATTCTTCAACTAAGACTTCATAGATAGTGGTATCTACTTTTTGATTAAAACCTATTCCTCTAGTGGTATTTGCTTGGGGATCAATATCGATCAAGAGAACCTTCTTACCTAACTGAGCCAGACAACTACTTAAATTGATAGCTGTGGTACTTTTGCCAACCCCACCTTTTTGGTTGACTATACCGATTATTTCCATGATCACACCTCGAATTCATTATATTTTTATATAAATATATATAACTATAATTCTATTATTATATTTATATATAGGTATATAAAATCCTGCCTAAAGGAGTTAAAAAATTAAGAGTTAGAATGAACAAAGAAAGAGCTTCATTTTTAAAATAAATATAGTCTTATATAAAAAGCCTTCTGAGAAAATTTCAGAAGGCTTAAATTATTTTACTAACATTATTATATTACACTAGCGTTGCATTGTTGAAAATAATTAATAAGATTAAACATAATAGCCTGCTATCTATAACTTAAAATTTAAATAGGACGAACGTCCTATTAGTAAATTTGATATATTAAATCAGTGATATAACATTAAATTAAAAATATAGAATAAATTTCTTCACTGGATTAAAATTAAACAAAATTAAATAAATCCTTTTTAAAATCAATATTTATTTATCCACCTATACCAACTAAATGTTCTTTTAACATGTGAAAATATTGAATATTTTATCTTTCGAGTAATCTTAAGTAAAGTACCCTTAAACTTAGCTTCTTTCTTAATTAGCTTTAAAGTTAAAAATAAAATTAAAGCACTATAAATCTGGATTAAAACAGCATTTTTATTATGTCCAAAGAATCTTTTTATTTTTAGATGTTGCTTAATCCATTTGAAGAACAACTCTATTTCCCAGCGTTCTTTATACAGTTTTGCTATAACATGAGCTTCTAAATCAAATCGATTAGTTAAAATATCAATTACTTCTTCTTTACCATTTCTATCGGTATTTTTTACTCTAACTAATCTCATTTGATGTTTCATTTTAGTTTTTGAAGTATAGTCACCTAACATAACGTCTGCATCTAGTAAAATATTAGCTTCTTTATCTTTAGAAGTTAAATTAATTGATCTAATAAATTCAATCTTAGTATTAGATTTTGCTCTTGTTATAAAGTAAATATCATTCTCTATAAAGTCATCGAATTTTTGATAATGAATATAAGCTCTATCAAAAAGATAAGTAACACTAGGATTTAGAGTTAAATTATCAAATATCTCTTTATCATGAATAATTGCATTGGTGATAATAACATTTTCAGGAGCTTGAACATCTAAATCATATATAGTATGAAGCTTAATTCCACCTTTGCTACTTCTAAATTTAGCCCATGGAAATAATGATAGGCATAAGCTTACAGTTGAAGAATCTATAATTTTTACTGAACCAATATCTTTTAAAGCTTTTGTTAAACCTTTATTAGCTTTAAGCTTATCAAATAAATGGTGAAAGATTTCAACAAATATCTGATAATCTCTGTTTTCATTTTTTCGAGATAATTGAGACTTACTTATTTTTGGCAAGACTTTATTTAAATTTTTATTGTTTGCTAATTCAGAAGCTAAGTCTTCTAAGCTATCTTTTTCTGTAAGATGATAATATAACAAGTATAGCAAATGTACTTTGGTTGTTAACTTATGCACTTTATAGTCTGAATTATATTTATCGACTAGATTTCTGAAGAAATCTTTGTCGATGATATCTAGAAATTTATTTAAAAGTATGGTACAATTATTCATAAATTGATTCTCCTTTGATTTTATGGATTTTTGTACTGGGGAGTACTTATCCATTTAATCAGAGGAGTTTTCTTTTTGCAATATATTTTTGTATAATTATTTCGATGCAACGCTAGTG
>Ga0163224_100058_pt1 | contig 17202 bp, 21 predicted proteins | sample MSEWel2016_03_03_FD_113141 | JGI IMG/M metagenome (GOLD analysis project Ga0163224, IMG submission 113141) | Subsurface microbial communities from deep shales in West Virginia, USA - MSEEL Well Study Marcellus 5H_2016_03_03 ... | reverse complement strand
CTATTTTTTAGATCAGACTGTAGAACGAATTATTGAATTAGAAGATGGTAAAGTCCTTGAATATCAAGGTAATTATTCAGATTATAGATGTAAGAAGAAAAAAAGGTATGAAGAGAAAATGCACCAATATAGTGTATTAAAGAAAAAAGAAGCTAAGATAGAGGAAAAGATTAAACAGTTAAACAATTGGTCTGATAAAGCTCATCGTGAATCACGACAAGCAGCTATTGAATCCGGAAATAAAAAAGGAGGTAAAGAGTTTAACCGAGTTAAAGCTAAAAAAATGGATAAACAGGTTAAATCCAAATTAAAACGCTTAGAACAAATGAAAGAAGAAGGAATAAAAAAACCTAAAGAAGAACCAAAAATAAATTTTAATTTTACTGACCCCAATAAACATGGAAAGAGATTAATAGAAGCAAGAAATATTAGCAAAAGTTATAATGATAAGATTTTATTTCAAAATAGTTCTTTTATTATTCAGCACGGAGAGAGAATTGCTTTAATCGGTCCTAATGGCTGTGGTAAGACTACTTTATTCAAAATTATTTTGAACCAAGAAATAACTGACCAAGGAGAAGTCTGGATTAGTCCCTCTGCTAAAATAGGTTATTTGAGCCAAGAATTAAGTAGTTTAGATTTAGAGAAATCCCCTTTAGAAAATATGGATTCCGTCCAAGGTTTTTACACAGCTAAGGCAAGAACTTTATTAGCCAATCTAGACATTGATGAATTATTATTAGAAAAGCCTACTAAAGAACTCAGCATGGGCCAAAGGACTAAGATTAAATTGGCAGATTTAATTTTACAAAAAATAGACATCTTAATTTTAGATGAACCTACTAATCATTTAGATTTATATAGTCGTGAAGAGCTAGAAGGTGCTTTAACAGATTATCAGGGTACTATCTTATTTGTTTCTCATGATAGATATTTTCTAAATAAGATTTCTAAGCAACTATTAATATTTAAAAATAATAAAATAAAGAAGGTACAGCTTGGATTGGAAGAATATAAAAAACAGCAAGAGCAGAATGATTCCTTAGACAGGAGAAATGATCTAAAATTAATTGAAAATGAAATTGCTGCTGTATTAGGAAGATTAAGCGAATCAACTAAAGACGATTCTCAATATGAAAAGTTAGAAATGCAATTTGAAGAACTACTCAAAAAGAAAAGAAAATTACAACAAAAACAATAATGATTAAAAAAAGCATACTCATTAAAAATGAGTATGCTTTTAAATTATCTATTAAATTTTAACCGACGACTAGTCGCCCAACCACCGCCGAAAAATATACAACTATCTAATAATAAGTAGTAATAGTTAAATGTTTTAAGTTTAACTATTCATTATTAATTGTAAATCGTTAACTGAATTTATTGGTGCCGAGAGTGGGACACGACCTCATCAAGTATATTTGAGGAAATCCTAATCCCTACTACAACTATAATCTATATAGCATCTCAACGAATTAGATTATAACATATTCTCTATCACAATGTCAAGTAGTCGCCCTATTGTCGCCCTCTCTCTATTTTCATTATTAACCTAATCACTAAAATTTACTTCTTAATTCCTCTTCCAAGGTCATTGTAAACCAATTAGGCTTAGTACCAAATGATTGAGTACCTGACCTTTCATACGTTACCTGACCAAAATTGCTACCTTCATTCTTATATCCAACAAACCCTATTCCCTTTGCAAAATATCTATATCTAATAACTCCATTCGGAAGAGTTTGTTTTAAAACCATAATCTCTTTATCATCAACACTATTGCCATTTGGAAGTGTATCAACAAGGTCATAAAATTCATAAATCATATCATAACCATATGCATTTGCCATATATTCTTCACTTCTTTGCATTAAGGCTGGCATTACTATATCATCTGGATTATGTATTTCACTTTCCCCAAAAATTCCATTTCTATCATCACTATCATCTTTATACTTCCATAGATATTTAGAATTATCTTTATAATAGAAGTAATCTATTCTTTTTAATGTAAAATCAGTTTGTGAGCTAGGTATAGTCTCAGAATTTTCAAAATTAGCTTCAAAACTAGCTTCAATAAATATCGGTTTATTTAATTCAGTACTATAATCTATTTTACCTAAGATTATATTATATTTTTTATTATCATTACTAACATCAATTTCTAGCATATTATCACTTGAAGGTAAAAATAACATTGCATTAATTGACTTTAAATCATTTGTATATATTATACTATTAGGGTTTTCTATATTGCTTGTTTCAATATTATCTAGATTATTTATTTTTTCAGAAGTTGCCCTTTGTTGCACTTCATCTATGTTAATATCCCCTAAATCAACTTTTTCATTTGATGGAGTTATCTTTACAGTCTGTCCACTATTATCTTTTAGTATTCCTATGTATTGACCTGCTGAATTCATGAACATAAGTACATATGGAGCATCAGGTATTGCAACCAATTCAAAATTACCACTAGAATCTGTGTCAGTTGAATAGACATTACCTAACTCATCTACAGCCATTATACTTATATCAGCTACTGTAGTTGACTCACTAGCAGCCAAAATCATATTATTTAAAGCTGTTTCACTATTCATGCTTACAGTACCAGTAAAAATTGTTGCCCCATAGATAACATTACCTGTATATGATACTTCATTGTAGACAAAACTAACTTCTGTTTCCTGACCTTCAGGCAAAGGCTTTGGTGTAAAGTCTGTAATCATAACTTTGTTTCCATCACTAAACTCTGCTTCTACTGTTTCTGCATCAATAGCCTTCAAATTTGCTAATACAAGTTGTTCACTTACATTAGCACTATCATCACTACACCCACTTAAAATCACTCCTAATACTAAAATTGCTACAATAACTAAGTTTTTTATTTTCATCTTCCTATATACCTCCTATATTTTAAAAATTAGATTATCACTCATAAATTTCTACATATTACACAATATTCCTTGTAAAATATTAAACTTTAAATATTAATTGAAAAAGCATACCCCATCATCTGGAGTATGCTTCTAAGTTTTCAACTCTAAATTGACCATTATCCTTCTCTACATCACCGAACAAAATTTTCACAATTATTATAAAATAAGTTATAAGCATTCTCTCCTAATCTACTTTTAGCTCTTTCTATAACTCTCTCTGTAGAAAAATTCTTTCGACTGTCTTTAACTCTTATGTTAACATTATTAGACAATATATCCTCTGCAAATGTATCTAAGGTATCTTCTTGAATCAAACCATCTTTATAATGAATAACCATTCCATCTCCTATGTATAGACCATGATGACTATAGCTTGTCCTCTGTACATATATATGGTCAGCTAATCTCAAACTATCACTAGGTAAAGCACGCTTCAAGATAGCTTTGGGTATATCTAAGCTTTCTGCTAGATTTTCTAAACTATCACATAAATTATTATACTTTTTTACTACCTCCCCTAATGTATTTCCTGTAGTTTCTTCTTCAAATATCTTTCTATAAGGTCTAGTCTTTCTAATAATCTCTAAGGGGTCTTGTTTTCTTACAATATGAGTAGTTACATTTCTCATCAGTCCACCGCTTCCCATACCAAATATTTCTTTAGCTCCTTCAAATAATGCATCTCTTAATATTCCCACTTAAATTCCTCCTTTTTAACAATCATTTTATTAGTTATCATATCCAATAAAACCATAAATATCAACAAACTATATCATCAATTTAAACTTTAAAATGGTAAAACCTCTGACACAATACCAGAGGTTTATACATACCTACTTGTAGGATACTATATTATCTAGTCTTTCTGCTGCTTCTCTCTGTAGAGTAGGCACAACATGAGAGTAGGTGTTTAGAGTTGTAGTAATATTCTTGTGTCCTAACCTTTCTTGCACCACCTTCGGATGAATTCCTGATGATAGCAGCAAAGTAGCATGAGTATGTCTCAAATCATGCAAGCGAATATCTGGATATCCTGCTTTTTCTGCAATCCTGTTCCATCTTCTAGTCACTGTATATGGATTACATACTCTACCATCATCTTCACAGAATACTAGATTGTATTTATTGTAACTGTGATTTTTTAATTTTAGTCTTTTTTCAGTTTGCTTTTTCTTAATTCTCTTTAATACTTCTACAACACCTTTAGAAATAGTAATCAAACGTTTACTAGATTTAGTTTTAGGCTTTTTGAATATGATACCTTCATTTCGTACTCTTTGTGCTGCCTGTACTATTGATACCTTTCTTCCTTTCAAATCAACTTTATCCCATGTCAACCCCAACATTTCCCCACGTCTCATTCCTGTATGGATAGCAACAAATATATATTCATGTATCCATTTTCCTTTAGATATTTCAAGAACTTTCTCAACCCCTTTCCTATCCAAATATTGAAGTTGTGGCTCTTCTCTAGGTGGTGCTTTAATGACTTCTGCTGGATTGTTTTCTAGTAGTTGTAATCTTATACCGTATTTTATTGCCTGACTCAAAATATGGTGATGGTTTTGAACAGTTGTAGGTGATAGTCCACCAGACTTATTATCTTGTCGACCTCTATTTAGCTTTCTAGTCTGATAGTTTTGAATATGAATTGGCTTCAAATCTTGTAACTTAATCCTTCCTAGTAATGGTATGAGGTGCTTTTGAGTTATCATCTTATAACTTTCATAAGACCTTGGTTGAAGGTTAGGCTTACAATAGCTTTCTAACCATTGGTTTAGTAGGTCTGCTACTGTCATATCCTTTGGGTCAATATATGACCCCGTATCTATCTTAGTTATTAGTTTAGCCATTACAGCCTCAGCCTGTTTTTTAGTCCCCTCTACGGTCTTATATTTTCTATTACGCTTACCTGTTATAGGGTCTCTTCCAACCTCAACGATAATCTGCCATTTACCATTACCCTTCTTTCTAAGATGTGCCATTTTCTGCATCCCCTTTCTGAGAATATTTTATATACTATTACATCTCATTTTAATAATATATCAATGAAAATTCTTTTCTTTCAGTTTTTAACTCCAATTCTACATATAAGGCAATAATTAGTTATTCAAAAGAAGACTACTACTCTTTTGGTTTTCTCTTTCATCACAATACATCCATATTAAGAACTGCTCTCTAGGAATTAGTATCTTCCCTTCAACTTTTTTGTTTGGAATGACCCCTTCCTTTAGCAACTCATACACTTTACTTCTACCAAAAGGAAGTAGCTTCTGTATATCTTTGACTGTCAGTACAAAAGGAAGCTCCTCTCTTGCTTCTCTCAATAACTCTCTCAACAACTCTTGTGAAAAATTATTCATCATCTTGACACTCCCCTTCTCTTGTATAGTTGAATTGATACACCAACGGTACTCGGAACATATTCGGATACTTATACGGGAAGGAGCAAACTCTTATAGTACCTAGATAGACATAACTTTTACCCGTATTCCCGATAGAAGCCCACTAGAAAAATGTTGTGTTAAATACTTCTCAATTTGTATCTATATTCAATCATAACAACTACTATATTTTTAGAAAAAGAAAACGGAAAAACGGGAATATATATGTCAAATTCATATTTTTACTAAGTTTCTTAGCTCCCGTTACTTTACCGTTAGTCTTCCGTTTTCCGTTATTCATGGTTTACTAATACTCTTCTCTCACCTTTATAACATATACTGGCTTACGCCCATCTGTAATATTTTTTCTACGACTCAATCTATCAGCTTCATGGTCTAGCAAACCTTTATCTTGCCACTTCTTCAATATTATCTTATAATCTTCAAATCCACACTCTTGCATTATATCCTTGAATTTTTGAGGGAAAATATTTATTTCTTTTAGTCCTTTTCCCTCTTCTTGAGAATAGTACTCTTTTTTACCCCAAACCTCATTATATCTTTGCATGACTTCAACTTCACCAAATGGCTTACCATAGTCAGTAATGAACTTTGAATCATGGATTTCTACTTGCTCTAAGAATTTCATATAGGCTTTTGCCCCAATATCTCTATTGATTACTTTCTCATCTTCAACTTTTACTAACAATTCTATTATTGCTTCTATATTTAAATCTAAACCAAGAATATCATTGACCAACTCTGCTGTAGTAGTCAACATAGCCAACTTTTTAGATATTCTAGTTACAAATTTATCCTTGTTCTTTATAGCTTCTTTACACAATGCTTTATGCTCATTATATTTAGCAAGCACTCTTTCTTCCCCCATCTCTAACAAGCCAGCCACAAACTCTTTCCCTGCATGTCCATAGTGCTTCAATACGCTTTGCTTGATGTTGTCTGAATTAGTAGCATCTTTTGTCCATGTGATATTACCTATCTCTTGAATTCTCATTTCAATACCTGCATTCTCATTAGCCTTTATAGTCAGAGCATGCTCTCCTGTAGATATTGTTGTTGTTTCCCATTTACTTTGTTCTTCTAGTTCTGCTTCTTTGTTCATCCTGTTTTTCTCTCTACCTGATGCCAACTTATATATCATATTAGAGAAATTACCTATATCCGACATTGAAGATTCATCAAATACTACTGGAAGCCCACTATTATTTCTTAGCAGAGCAAAAAAAGCATTAGATGTTGCATTCCAGTCATTGACCAAACCTGTAACACTACTATCTGGATTACCCCAAGGTGATACCGCCAACATTGCTGCTGTTGTCTTTCCTTCCGTTGAATCACCATATATATGAACTACTAGTGTCCTAGTATCAACTTTTCTTCCAATCATACCCACAAGTGCTGATGAAAATCCAATGGTTAGAGCTAGTTCTAGAGGGGTATGACCTATTACCTCTGTCATTATCATATCTTCCCATGCTTCATGGCTACCCTTTGGTTCAATATCTAACTTCCCTCTATACCTAGACCTGATACCAACACCTTTAAAATGCTTGAATACTAGCTTATCTGCAGTTTTATCCCAGCCAACTTGATGATGAACTTTAGTTATTGGCTTATTGTACATTTCTTCTTGATTTACAAGGTGCTTTATTATGCCAGTTATATTATGTTCATAGGCATCTGCCCCATGTTGAGTAATCTCCTTTATCAATCCCCTCTTATCTCCAAGTTTTTCTCTAGGAATCTCTACACTTTTCTTTGTTCCCTTATATGAAAAACTCAGGAGGTAGGTTACTTGATTCTTATCAATAGATTCACTTATATCTTCAATTTTTATCTCATTTCCTATTACTTTTTTCTTATCTGATGATACCAATTGATATATCTTCCCTCCATTTACTACAACATCTGGATATGGTATTCTCTTAGAACTTATATTAGCTACCTTAGTATTATTATTTTCTTCTGAAATTGCCTTTGGTATCATAACAGCCTTCTCTTCTTCTACTTTATTTTTTCTGTGCTGTGATAGTGCATAATCTATAGCCTTTGTAGTTCTACTCATAATCAATCATCTCCTTATCAATTTAGTTTCCGTTTACTTATATATAACCTATCTATTGTACAAACTACTTCTTCTCTCCATTTTAATTTATATATTTTTGTGTTATACTAGTATTAGATATCAAAAGACACATTAGTATCTTACTATTTTTATCTGCTTAGTTGCAGCTAAGCAGTTTTTTATGCCTCTCTCTTTATAGTTTGGTTACTTCTATGATATTTGAGGTATCTATGCTACGATTATTTTTGTCTGAATATTCTGAATTTCATTTGTACTAGACTACCTCTGAATCGAATCCCCTTGTATTCTGAGGTTCACGCTCGACTTAAGAATAATCTCCTTAAGTGTCGGTATGCCTTTTTTCAAGCCATACACAATGCGTCGCTGCTAGTCATAGCTTTTCACTATGATTCTTCGCATCACCTCTGATGTTTTTTAGTTTTTATGTTGGTGTTATTCCATCTAACCACCAACGAAATTGTTTATTTAATTTTAATATTCTAGTAACTTATCACCTCCATAATAGTACAATTAGTGTTTCTTGCCTTTGACAATAATTATTATAGCATATCCTTGAAGTTTTTTTAAAAGCCGTGAGAGTCGATTAGAACAAATTAGAGTAGTAGTTCAATTGGATATTTTTTGAAAATTTGTCGAATGCAAAATTCTGCAATGGTTCGACCTACTCAGAAATTCCTTACATTTATTTTCATATTATTCCTAATTCGTTTTTCTTAGGTTTTCAGTTTTTTATAAAAAAAACAGTCTATTACTTAGTAGTAGACTGTTTTTAATGATTAAATCACTATTCTCTTAATTAATATTTATTCTATTACCTTTAGTATATTCTTCAGGTAATAGACACCATAGATCTTCAAACTTAACATTATATCTTCTACTAACTTTAGAAACTGCTAAACTAGGACTAATATTCTTGGTTACTATTAGTTGAACAATCAATAGCATTAACTGCCTGTATGTTACAGCCATCATTACACCACCTTCTCTATTTACTTTTAACTCACTCTTGCAGGTTCTTCTTCTAAATTAGCTCCACAGCTAGGACATTTCCATTTACCTTTTCTACTAGAAGAATAACTATTACTATTGCAGTTTGGACAGATTTTCTTATACATCTTTTTCTCAACTCCTAAGCCTAATATTCACTTGCTAACAGCATAGTTGAATGAGTTTTATCATCTATCACATATACTTTTTCATTGATACATTTTTCAACAGGAACATAGATAGTTCTTTCATACTCAGGTTGCTCTTGAGTATGAATTATTCTTTGTAACCCCCTACCATTTTTACTGTATTTACTAAGCTTAAATATTTGCAAGTAATCAAGTGCTACTTCCTTTCTTGCTTCCTCAATCATCTGCCAAAGGATTATTTGTAGCTTTGAATCCAAACTATATTTAATTCCTTTTGTAATATATCTATCTTGACCTATATCAAACATTTTTTCACCTCCAAGTTATTAATGTATCTTAATCACCCCAGTAAACTTGCCCTACTTCCATTGAGCTAAGCTCTCTAGCTTTGATTCCATGACTCTCTAAAAAATCTGTGAAATACTCTGGACTATAGTATATATCTTCTTCCTTCTCTATTACAGCTTTAAACTCTATAAGCAATTCTTCAACCTCTTCTACCGATTCAACCCCCTCTATATTCATGTAGAAATTATATTGTAAATCATCTCTCACAAAAGTAATTATCATTGATTATCCCTCCTAATTAGTTTTTTTAATATATCCATCAAGTAATTCAACCTTATTACCAGCTAACTCATTACTAACGTTTGCTCCATATTGCAGTAAAATCAGATTTACCTCTAAATCATTTAGTCCATATTCTTCTTTAATTCTGGTTACTATCTTGTCATGTAACTCTGGGCTAATCTTAATCTTAGTTGGATCAATTAATTCATTGTCATTTAAGCTATTTAGATCTATACCTAGATATTGTGTAAAGATTATCTCTTCTAGCTTAGTTCCCATAATTTTTACCTCCTAAATAGAAAAATCCCTATCCTTAGCTTGAACTAAGAATAGGGTAAAGAAAATTTATTATTAATCTCCACATCTACACCATACAACAAAATGTTCACAGTTATTAAATACTACATTATAAGAATCTTCGCCATACCTTCTTTCTGCTCTTTCTACCACCTCATCATTTCTATATTTTTTAGGGCTATGTATTACCCTTACTTTTCCCCATTTTCTAAATGTCGATAGAAAGTCTTCTCTTATCTCTCCTTGATTATAATGATAAACTCGTCCATTACCTACATACAATCCATGATGATAATATGTACCTCTCCATACCGCAAGATGGTCTCCTTTGGAAGGAGACTGTTCTGGTATCAAAAGCTCTACAACCATATTCTTAGGATTTGAACCTTTTCTTAGGTTGCTTACTGTATCTTCTAAACTCATTAACATTGTATCTAGTTCCCCTAGAATTTCAGACTTTTCTCTAATTTTATCATGTATTACTTGTCTTTCATGCCTTCCTATATTAAATAGCTTAGAAGTAGGATTCTCATCAATTATAGGGTTAGGGATATTGAATAATGTACCATCTTTAACCTTAGCTTCAACTATATCTATACCTGTTTCAATTGTTTCACCTACTAAATCTATCCCCTTAGTAGCAACTTCTTCTACCCCATACACACAAGTTTCAATTACTTCACCAATACCATAAGCTAAATCTTCTAAAAAACTCATCAAAATCACTCCTCTAAATTATATTTTTGAATATCTTCTAATAATAAAAATCCCTAATCACTAAAAGATTTTTAGTGATTAGGAATTAAATAATAAGAAATATTTATTGTTATACTGTAATTTATTAGTCACGTGGAATTAATGCTAGTCCCATTAATAATTCGTCGACAAATGGTATAATATCTGGCAGAAACAAGTTAACCAGAAATACTACAAATTGTAAGTACTTAGGCAAAGCATAATATACTATTAAAATGATTAAAAATATAACTATCATCATAATCTATCACTTCCTAGTTGAAAATTTAATCAAAGCTATTAGATAAATTATTTAGAACAAATAATAGTTTAATTTAAATATCTAAATAAACTTCTACTCCCTTATTACGTAGCAACTCAACCGTCTTCATATCCAAGTTATCTATACCAGTAAGATATAGCTCTTTTAAGCTAGTCATCTTAAGCAACGGTTTTATATTAGTTATTTTAGTGTAATTAAGATTTAATATTTCTAATTTATTCAAATTAGTTAGTGGAGTTATATCAGTTACATCATTAAAAGCCAAATTTAATATTTCTAATTCTTTTAAATTAGATAATGCTGTTATATCAGTTATTTTATTTTCTACAATATACAATGTATCTAAATTAGTTAAATTACTTAATGAATTTATATCAGATATCTGATTTTTATGAATATATAATTCTTCTAAATAAACTAATTTGTTTAGTGGACTTATATCACTTATCTCATTTGGCAATAAACTAAGAACCTCTAAATTAACTACATACTCAAGACCTTTTAAAGAAGAAATAGACCTACTTGGAAGTTCTAATTCTATTATGTAGCTTAATTCTTCTTGTGTTAACTCCCCAGACATCTTATTAATTCCTTTTCTAATGATTCTTTCAACTTTTTTATCCTCAAAAGCTACTGTCTCTACACAACCTGTTAAAAATACAATTATCATAATAAGCAACCCAAACATTGCAATTCTCTTTTTAGATAGTAACATCTCTTAACCTCCTATGATTTTTTAGCCATTAATTAGTTTTGACAATTCATTTACCCATTTCTTCCTACCATATACAACAAATTTATATTTTTGACCATCTTGGGTAATTACTCTTAATCCATTAGGAATAACTATCATATTAGTAGCTTTTTCAAAAGCCATAATATCATCAATATTAATAATAGTCATTTTGTCTCCTACATTTATACCATGTGCTTTAAAAATCAACCTTTGGTTAGTCAAGTATAGTTCTCCACCTTGCTTATTAATTAAGTTTGAAGCATAATTAGCTTTACCTTTCTTAATTAACTCTTCTCCTTCTTGTAATCTAAAATCTACTGTTACATTCTTAGCCATTGTTAATTCCTCCTGTCAATTTTTTAATTTTAATTTGTAATTACTATACTTATAATTAATCTAAACATTAAATTAATTGATTAATCTCTCACATCTCTAACACCTCCTTTGAATAATCATTCTTTTTTCTCTTTCTCAGAAGAGAGCAAAACATAATCTCTAAAATTTAAATTATTGGCTTCACAGTATTCCATTAATCCACCAAAAAACTTACTACCAGCTTTACCTCTGCTAATTGCTTTTGATACTGTAGTACGACTAACACCAAGTTCTCTAGCCAATTCTGCCTTATTATTTTTAAATTTATTCTTTATTAATTCTTCTATCTTAGAAACGTTAGGATATATAATCCCACCCCCTATTTGTTAATTATTTTCACGAAGATATTTTTATAATAGCATATCTACACCTTTTTAACAACTTTTTTCACGAAAAACTTTTAAATTCCTCTTAACCCAATATTTTTGTTGAAAAATTTCACGGTTAAAGATATCATTATATTATGGAGGGGATACTATGTTTAAGAAGATAGAATTTAAAGAATTAATTGAAATAGCTTTAGGAGATAGATCTATAACTCAATATGCTAATGAAAGTGATGTTAATAGAACCTATATCTCTAAAATTATTAATGAAAAACTTGATAGTCCTCCTAGTCCAGAAATACTTAAAAAACTAGCAGAACACTCTCAGGGTAGAGTTACATATAAAGAATTAATGTTAATAGCAGGTTACTTGGAAGGCATTGAATCTATGGAGAAATTAAAAGACATGATAGAGATTCCTATAGTTGAAAGTCTATCTAATTTAGATAAGATTAAAGGATACAAACTAATTAGTAAAGATAAGGTAAAATATGATGGACATTTCTTCTTTAAAATGAAAGATGATTCAATGCTTAATAGTGGGATTAAAGCTGGTAGCCTTGTCTTAATTAGAAGACAACCTGAGATAGATAATGAAGATATAGCTGCCATCATAGTAGATTCTAACGAGCTACTCAGAAAGGTCTACATTGTTAATGACAAACTTCTCTTACAACCAGACAACCCTAATTTTAAAAATGAACTTGTTTCTAATGAAGATGTTAAAATCATTGGGAAATCTATTAGTGTAATTACTGACCTTTAATACAAAACCCTAATTACTCTTTTATCTTGAGTAATTAGGGTTAAAATGGTACATCCTCTATATCTCCATATTCTATTGTATCACTATTCTCCTTTAGCCATTCTTGTACCTCTTGACTAAATTCTTTTGCTTCTATGAAGAACATCATCATGTAATCATTATCGTACAACACTGATACTTTGTGTAAAGAAATATTATCTAGCTTTATTTCTTCTACAAACTCAAACCTACAATTGAATAGTCCTTCTATTAGTCCTACTTCTTTGAGCTTTGCTAGTTGTAGATCATTGTCATTTTCAAGCAGAACAAAATAGCCATGCTCTTCAAGGCTGAATTCCTCTGGTGCAACATTATTACCCAATGACTCTGCTAATTTGTAAAAGTAGCTTTCTAAGTAGTTTAATATTTCTTCTTTGATGTCACCTTCCTTGTGTAATTTCTTTAGGTCTGCTAAGGTTTTAATCTTCTTCATTATTTTACCTCCTCAAAAAATAGATAAGTCCTGCATATATGCAGGACTTTGCAGGACTTTGATAAATATTTATCATTATTATAATATATAGTTATATTTGTTTTTGTTTCAAATCCATTGTTACTTAGAAAAAATATAATAATGAAAGGTTACGTTATAACTATATACTATAATTCTTCTAAATCAATATCTAAGTTACCACTATTAAATTCAACGATTTTCTTCCAATTAATTATACCGTTATCACAAAATTCATCTAAAAATTGCTCGGTAAATTTATTTATTATTTGAATCTTCTTTTCATAAAATCTCTCATTGAATTCTCCAGCCTTATAACCAAGAGGTTCAATAATATCAGAATAAATATTTTCATTTCCACTTATGAAGTACCAAAAATTTTGACCTACTAACTTCCATATAAATCCTCTATAATCATAACTAGTTCTTACTCTTCCATAAGAAATACCTAAAACTGATTGTACATTCAAAGTACGATTTGATTGTTTTAGTATTATCTCTGCTTGTCTAAAATCTTGTTCAAGCTTTCTTATCTGGCTACTATTTCCCCAATTAGTCCCTGACTTGATAGATACTATATACCTTACCCTATCCCTTTCAAACTCTAAATCCATTCCTTGTGCTGAAGATTTAATGCCATTACAAGTCTTTTCTGCAACAAATATAGCTAACTCTTCAAGAAAATCCCCAAATATCTTTTCTTCTGAAGAAGATAAGTATGCATCTAAGAGATCTTTAATCAATTCTTCAGCATCCATTATATTTTTTGCTCTAAATAAATATGGGTTTTTCTTTTTTAATACACCATGTAATTTCATTTTTTCTAACCTTTGAATTCTAGATTCATGAAATGTCATAATATTTTTGTTCACAAATTCTTTTACTTCATTTAAATTAATAGGATTCATAAGAATCCATCCCCCCTTATAATATTAAAACACTACTACAAATAATTTATAAATCTTCTATTATAGTGATTTTCTCTATCTAAACAGCTTTTTCCTTCTTATCTTCTAAAAATGTTAAAATATGTTCTGCAATTGCCCTAGACATTAATGGGGGGACAGCATTTCCTATTTGTCTAGCAATGGCATCAAAATCTCCTTCAAATATAAAATCATCTGGAAAACTTTGAATTCTAGCTCCTTCTCTTAGAGATAGTCCTCTATTTTCAAATGGATGCAACTTCTCTCTAGCATCAAAATCTGCTGTTAATATTGTATTAGACTGCTCTTTAGTATTTAGTCTCATATAACGTGGTCTAACACCAGATTTAGTATTTAAATCGTATGCAATAATATCAGCTTTTTCTTTAGTTCTTAGCCAACCATTTTCTTTTAAGCTTCTGATATCGTCTATAGCTATATTTACTTTATTTTCTATTAAACTTTCAAATCCATATTCAATAGCTTCTTTGACAACCTCCTCTCTTTTTAAAGAATCGATAATTTTATTTTCTGGTATATAATCTGGTCCACTTTTATCTTCTAATTTATATGCTTTTCTACCTCTATGTCTAGCTATAAACCATAATATGATTCTTTGTTCATAAGTAAATTCATCTTTAAATAAATCCCAAACTCCAATATATTTTTTACCAAACCTTGTACTACGATACATCTTCCCTTCTGGAATATTCTCCACTATAAATAAATCTTTTTTCTTTGGAATTTTAGCTATATGGTTATAAACTTCATTACTATTTTTCCTCATAATATTTTGATATTCATTCTGATAAACACACTTATATGGCAAACTAACTTTGTCATTATTCTTGTCTTTTTCATCGTCATATATATAAGGAGAAGGTAAATCAGATATAGCCTGTCCTACAGTTATATAAGAATCAAACAACTTATCTTTTGTAAACAAATTCAACTGCTTTCCTACAATAGAATCTGGTAATGTAGGGTATGGCATCCCTTTCTGTGTAGCTATAAAGATAGCTCTATTTCTTTTTTGAGGTACACCAAAATCCATTGAATTGACTGTATCATAATTTAATTTATATCCAGCTTTATCATATTCTTTTTCAACTTCTGTGATAAAATGTTTATCAATAGTTAGCATTCCTTCTACATTTTCCATAACTACTACTTTGGGTTGAATCTCACTAACCCATCTTATGAAATGAAAAACAAGCCCATTCCTTTCATCATCTAACTTACGATTGCCTATGGCATCACTAAAACCTTGACAAGGGGGAGAACCAATTACTACTTCTATACTACCATCCTTTAATTCTTCTGGAACTTCTTGAGTTACATCATAATTCAACCCTTCCCCTTGATGATTATTATTATATGTTTTTAAAGCTTCCTCATTATTATCATATCCTTTAACAATCTCAAATCTTCCAGACATCTCAAAACCTTTACTGAAACCTCCAGCACCACAAAATAAATCAATTGTTCTATACTTTTTCACAACTACCCCTCCATAAATCTACTAAATGTATTATAACCAATTATTGTATTTACACTATCATAATCATAATATTTAATTTTATAAAAAATCACAATACATACTACACTATTACTACGTAAAACAACTAATATCCTTCTAAAATCTAAAAAGCATACTCCTATCATCTGAAGTATGCTTCTAAGTTTCTTCTATGAAATTTAGTCGACGACCTGCCGACGACTCGTCGCCCAACCGCCGCCGAAAAATATATAACTATTCAATACTAAGTAACACGCTTTAATATTCAAAACCTCACTCAGCCTATACAGAACAAGGCATTTTAATACATTTCAACACAGTTTAATACAATATGGAAACATATGGTGCCGAGAGTGGGATTTGAACCCACACGGTCAAGTGACCATAGCGCCCTCAACACTACGCGTCTGCCAGTTCCGCCATCTCGGCAATTCCTCTATAATTATAACATATCAAATCCAAAAGTCAATAGTATATTGGCTTCTAGCTATTAGCTAGTGGCTAGAGGCTAACAGCTAGTAACTACTATACTACCAATTCTCCTGGGAAGACCAATTGAATACTATTAGCATCAAAGTAGAAATTTTCTACACCAATTGGCATCTTATCAATCAAAATCAGACGCTGACTTTTTATAATTGGATCTTCTTCTTTCAAACCTAAGTTAGTTGATATTAATGGATTATAAGACTCTACTTGTACAACATTACTTCTAAATTTAAATCCTTCAACACCTTTATTGCCAAATAATTCATATAAAGAATCTAAATTAGCTATTCTCTCTTGATTAATATCAGTACTTAAATAAGTGATAATCTCTTGTAAACTATAAGGTTTACCATCTATTAACTTCTTTTGAGTAATCTTATATAATTCCTCATCAGGATGAGTCTTCATCAATTCTCTACAATCAAAATTAGAGATCCTCTGTAATGTTATTTCACTAACTTTAATATCTCCATCTTCTTTTAATAAACGTACTGTTGCCTTTTGTAAGTTACTCTCCTTTCCTGCCAAACGCTGTTCCATATTACGAGCATACTTCTCTCTTAACTCCATCAAGGATATATTCGCCTCTGATAAAATTGTTCTCACATACCTTGGTGTGGTCTCAACATTCTCAGCTATATCACTAATCTTTAGAAAAGGATCATGACGAGCAAAATTAATAATCTGTTCCTTTTTAGTTAACTCTTCCATCTTCATAGTTTTCACTCCTTTTATATCTTTCATCTTAGGAGTATTATTCCTAACTTATGCTATTTTATACATCATTTTTTAAAGTAAAAAGAAAAAACCCAAAACTAAGTAATTCAAAAAACTTTGATACTAAAAAAATTATAAAAATAACTAAATATTAATTATAACAGAAAAACTTCACCTCATTTTTGTCAAATATATTAAATAAAGATACCAAATATAAAAACAAAATAGATATGAAGATGCTATTGTATATTCAATAAGAATATTTGTTTTTTTAAATGTAATAAATACTTAAATTGCAATATTAAATTGAACTAATTTCAAACTGTAATAATTTAGTTATCTAGTTATATAGAATTTCTCTTACTTGGTCTTCAAATGCTTCATCAGGGGTTAGGTAATCTAAGATT
>Ga0163224_100053_pt1 | contig 17653 bp, 20 predicted proteins | sample MSEWel2016_03_03_FD_113141 | JGI IMG/M metagenome (GOLD analysis project Ga0163224, IMG submission 113141) | Subsurface microbial communities from deep shales in West Virginia, USA - MSEEL Well Study Marcellus 5H_2016_03_03 ... | reverse complement strand
TTGTCGTTAAGGAAATTAACAATTTAATTTGTGCCGAAGTGGCGGAATTGGCAGACGCGTTGGATTCAAAATCCAATGGTCCTAGTGGCCTTGTGGGTTCGAGTCCCACCTTCGGTACCACTTTTTCAATTAACAATTTAAACTTAAGAATTACTAGTTCAATCCTAAAGGATTGGATTTTTTTATTTTTTGAGATTTTAAGTGAAAATAAAGTTCGCCGACATTTTGCCTACGAACTAGTCAGCACTACCCATTATAAATTAATCAAGAGTGTAACAATCATATATTTAATAATTTAAATTATTTCTTTAATGTAGGTATGTAAATTCAAAATGAAACTTAATGGGTATATTACAACAGTTTAAGTTTTAAATTCTTAAAACATCACAACTCTCCCCCTCTTCATCTCAAAAGGGGGTACAAAGCTAAGATTTTTCTTTTCTCCCCCTCCCTTCATCCTAAGGGAGGGGGAGGGGGCGGGGGGTGAGTTCGATATCTTAAAAATCATAATATCCATTTAATCAAAACTTTAAATCTCCAAATGTCCAGAAAAAATTTGTTGCATAGCATTGTTATAGATATTGATACTTAAAATATCAACAATTTCTTTATATTTATTGGAAATTGTATTAGCACCAATATCATAATCTTCTCCTATCTCATCACGAGAATACTCTCCATAATAATCCATCCGATTGATAAGATACTCTACTGCCGCAGCCCAACTTTTGTCCCAACCTCTAATCTCTTTTGCTTTATCTTTGAAATCACGCCAAATAACTACAGCATTACATACATCTTCAGCTTTAAACCTTGCCGGCATCTTTTCAATTAAAAGCTCCTCTACTCCATCTTTGATTACTTTGCCATCACTCTCTTTTAAATTCAATCTCTTTCTGATCTCATCTAAGTTCAAAATAGAGAAGACATCTTCTTGATCAGTTAACAGTCTTACTAATTCCATTCCTCCTAAATACCTTTCAAGCTCTTTCCTTCCCTGAGCAGTTTTGCTTAATTGTAATGGTGTCTTTCCATCATACTCTTCTGGTGGATCTAAAGGGGAATTTAGAAAGCCTTCAATAACATCTTCGGTCATTTCTTTTATCATCAACTCTTTTAAATCAATCTCTTCTTCTCTTAAATATTGAGCTGTAAAGCCTAATAAATCCTCAATTATCTCTTTTCCTTCAGCTAATTCTTCTAAGCTCTGTGCTTTTAAAATCATTTCATTTTTGGCTATAAAGAAGGCACTCTTAATTGTATCTTCATCTGTTATATCCTCAAACAAATATAGAGCATCTACACCTGCTTCACTATGATTAAATACCATCTTTGGATTAGTTAATAATTTCTTTTTGACAACCTTTTTAGAAGGAATTCTATAGTAAACTTCATACATTTTAGAGGGTAGTTCACCATTCTCTTCATTGAATTTGGCATCTATCATCTCAGAGATGGACATAGAATTACTATCTCTTAATTCTTGATTATAAAATTCCATAAATTCATGCATTGCTTCTTCATCAGTCAAATCTACACCACTTTGTTCAGCTGCCATAGCAAAGGATTTTGCCATCCCCCAATTAGCTGGGTTTCTCGATTCTTCTAAAATCTGTCGGTCTAAAGTCTTAACTGCACTTATAAGCTCATGCCCATTCTTTAAAATGGATTTTTCCATTAAAAAACTGAAAAAAGTAGATAGAACTGGACTGACAGCTTTAAAATAGTCATCATCAGCAGTAACTTTTTGAGGCAATATACTCAAACAACATTCTTTTAAACCAGCTACATCCCAATTCTTTGGAAACAATCCAAAATATCTATACATATACTCCGAAAAATTAGCAATCAAAAAGCCAGCTTCATCCTTTTGACTATCATTAAGCTTAGAAAAATACTTACTATCTATAAATTTATTTATTAATTGATCAACTTGCTCTACTAATTTTTGAAATTGTTCTTCTGAATATTCATCCATCATTATTATCCTACTCCTTTAACTGATATAGCAAAATTGATTTCATTATCATCTCTTGGTACTAGATTACCGATTTGACCTTCTAAAAAATCAAAATATCCATTACTTCCTCTCTTCTCCATCCACATCTCAACTGAATCTTTAATCCTTAATAAAGATTTTGCAGGTGTAGCAAAATAAGCTTTCTTACCTTCAATTGAATCTAAATTATAATCTGTATGTATAATATCATATATTTCTGAGTTTTCATATGGGTCATAAGCCATCTTTATCCCTTCACAAAGTGCCGTATTTCTATCATTTGCAACTAGGCTAAAGTCATACTCTAACTCATTTATATAGGAGTTTATGTAAAGTAAAGCCATATTAATAGCATCAAGAGCTTCTGTGCTGTCCCGTTTTTTGTCTTGACGATAGAGTTTTAATAGATTTGATTCTATTGTATATAAAATTTGACTATACTTTTCTTCTTCTCCTCTTTTGATAGTACCAAATTCCTTTGTCAACCTTTTAGGGTCCCTTTCAAGATTATACTTTTTTACTTTTATTCTTTTCATAAGCAATTCTCCTTTATTTAATTTAATTTTATTATTTACTATTATACCATGTTTAAGGAAGTTGAAACATTAAAATATCACAACGCCCCCTAACCCCTCAGAGTCTACCAACCCCTCGTACACAACCAGTACCCTCTTATTCTTAAGAGGGGGGCTAATGCTATGTTTCCCCTCTCTTGGGATGAAGAGATGGGTTGGGGGTGAGTTCGAGATTGAAAACTGTCGCAATATACCTATTGAGTTGCACTTTAGAGTTCTTTATCTCTATCAATTCTAATCTCTATGCATATCGCATTATCTGTGATAAAAGATTATATTGAGGATAAAATATATTTTAATAATAATTAATCATCTGGGAACAATAAAAATACATGAAATTGTTATTCATTAGCACAACTGTGGTAGCTAATTTTATTAAATTTAAAGTGAGGGATATAATTTGAAGAAAAAATTATTAACATTTATCCTAACTCTGGCATTATGGCTTGTTTTTGCAGGCCGCATTAATTTTCCGGTATTTTTGCTGGGTACTCTGGTTACTATTATTTGTTCTATTATATCACGTATGTTTGCAGCTGAAGTTTTTAAATTATTACTAATGAATTATGAGGTGAAAGTATCATTTGTAAAAATATATTACATATTTCTGGTGGTTGGTGCTTTTATTTATGATGCATTTTTATCTGCAATCAGAGTTTCCAGACATGTATTTGAAATTAAACCCTCATTTTCTCCAAGAACAGTTCAAATAAAAACATCTCTTCAAAATCTACCAAGTATTATGATTTTATCCAATTTAATTGCATTAACTCCAGGGACCCTGATTATGGATTTCAATATTTTAAATAGAAACTATTTTATTCACTGGATAGATATTCGCAGTGAAGATGAAGCAGCACTAAAGAAAGCACTTATCGGTAAACATGAGAAATGGATAGCTAAAATTTTTGAATAATTCATTTTAAATTTTTCATTATTTCAATCTGGAGTGTGATTTTAAATGCTTTATTTAATACTGGCAATTATTCTATCCATTATTATAACTTTTTATAGATTAATTAAAGGTCCCAGTGTACCTGATAGACTAGCTGCTATGAATTCTATAGGTGTAATGTTTTTAATGATTTTAGTTTTATTAAGTTATTATTTTGAAAGAAAAATTTATATTAATGTGGCTTTAGTTTATGGAGTTTCAATATTTATGAATGTTTTAATTATGGTTAAATATCTTCAAAAGCCAGAAAAAGGAGGGAGTAGTGATTAATTCAATTAGTATTTTAAGAGAAATAATTGCCTATGTATTTTTAATAACAGGTACCTATTTTTTGATAAGTAATGCCATTGGAATGATTCGCTTTCCTGATTTTTATCTCCGCTTACACGCTAGCTCTAAATGCCTTATAGCAGGAAGTATTTCGGTTTTAATGGGATGTATAGTTTTGGAGGGAATTAGTTATATTTCTTTAAAACTTATTATCATAATTATTTTTTTATTAATTACCAACCCGGTAGCAATTCATGCCATAGCCCATTTTGCTTATAATTATAGTATAAAACCTCAAAAAATTGTTAAAAATGATATCAAACAATGACTGGAGGTAAAGTTGTGATTTATGTAATATTAAATATGTTAATGATATTTTTATTATTTACTGCATTTTTTGCGGTATTTACTAAAAATCTGTTAAACTCAATTATTACTCTAGCTATTTTCAGTGCTATTTTGATAGTTATTTTCGTTATTCTCCAGGCTCCAGATGCTGCTCTGGCTGAAGCCGTAATTGGCGCTGGCTTAACTCTCGCCTTTTTTGTAATTACTATAAATAAAACAAAGGATTGGCAAAATGAGTAGAGTACATAAAATATTTAGAAAGTTCTACAAAATAGGTCTTGTTCTATTTTTGGCTATTTTCTTATTATTTATATTTGATGAAATTCAGAATCTTGATATAAAAAGGTATTTATCGGAACATTATATCTCTGAAGGGGTTCAGGAAACTGGGGCGATAAATTTAGTTACTTCAGTCCTATATGATTATCGGGGTTTTGATACTTTAGGTGAAGCAACTGTAATTTTAACAGCTGCAGCTACTTTATCTTTTATGGCTCCCATTAAAAAAGTAAAAATGCTGGGTACTGAGTTTACAATTATTATTTATCAAACTATAATAATTATCATTCCATTTTTGGTGGTTTTAGGAATGAATTTAATATTTTTTGGCCATATTAGTCCTGGCGGAGGTTTTGTTGGAGGAGTTATTCTGGCTATGATTCCCATTCTAGTGACCATAACCTATGGTATTACTTTTTCTGAAAATAAACTTAAAGCAAACCATAAATCCTTATTGGAAGGTATAGGGGCTATAGGTTTTATTCTACTGGGATTGCTTGGCATATTTGCTGGAAGCAATTTTCTAGCCAGCGGACAGGCTAATTTTGGTCTGGGAAATCCCGGTGAATTAATTAGCGCAGGCTTGATACCTTACTTAAATTTAATGATTGGTATAAAAGTAGGAGCCGGCCTGGCTACAATTTTTAATAGTCTAATTAAGGAGGGCTAATAGTGGAACTACCCTATGTTGTGGTTATAATTCTATTCTGTCTGGGAATTTATACTATAATTATGAACAAAAATTTGATAAAAATTGTTGTTGGAGTTAATATTGTGGAATCTTCTTTAATTTTATTATTAATACTGATAAGTTTCAAACTAGGTGGAACTGCACCTATTTTAGATAGAAAATATGAGCTAGTAGTTGATCCCATACCTCAGGCACTGGCCTTAACAGCGATTGTTATTGGGGGAAGTTTTATAGCGGTAATGCTAGCTTTAGTGATTAAAATATATAAAAGATATGGGACTTTAAATGTTGATGAGATTAGAAAATTGAGAGGATAAAGTGAGTTCTTAGTTTCAGGGGAGTTTTAGAGACACTAGGATATCGGATAAATTTTGTTTTGGGAGGATAAAAAAATGGAGTCAGCTGTCTGGATAATCCTTTTACCTCTACTAACCGCATTTTTTCTGGGAATTTTTAAGTTATATTCTGATAAACTTTTTTATTCTCTGGTAATCGTTAGTATGGTAATTTATCTGTATTTATTAATTTTAGTTATAAATGATAGTTATCCTCCCAAAGTTTACAGTATTGGCGATTGGGGGCTTTTGGGTATAAATTTAATGGTGGATTCTTTTTCCGCCATGTTCTTGTTAATTATAGCTATATTATTTATAACCGTTATTATTTTTTCCCTAAACTATATTAAAGTTAATAAGCACAAATTTATTATTCTTACATATGTGATGATAGCTGGTATTGCAGGAATGGTTCTTACTGCTGATTTATTTAATCTTTATGTATTTCTGGAAGTAAGTTCCATGAGTTCTTACGCCCTAACGGCGATAAAAAAGACTGATAAATCGATAGAAAGTTCTTTTAAATATTTGATAATGTCTACATTCGGGAGCTTTTTTATTTTACTGGCTACAATCTTAACTTATTATTTAACTGGAACTTTAAATATGGCAGAAATTTCTCTGGAATTTAAAAGTGTTCCCTTTATGATAAAAAGTACAATTATGTTCTTTTTTATATTTGGCTATGGAATAAAGATAGGGTTAGTTCCCCTGCATGCCTGGATGCCAGATTCTTATGAAGCTTCACCTATTCCTTATAATGTTTTATCCTCGGGATTGGTGATGAAATCTGCTATATATGCATTAATCAGATTATTATATGTTATCTTTGGAGTTGAATTTCTGACTGAAAGCGGAATTTTAAATATTGGTGTTTTCTGGGGAGTACTTACTTTTATTATTGCTCATACTTTAGCCTATCAGCAATCAAATTTAAACCGACTTCTTGGTTATTCTAGTATTGCCCAAATAGGATATATAACTATTGGTTTATTTTTAGGCAATGAAAAAGGATTAATTGGTGGAAGTTTTCATATTTTAAATCATGGGATAATGAAAGGAACTTTATTTTTAGTTTTAGGGATTTTTTATTATAGTTTAAAAGCCGATGAAATAGAAGATATTCAAGGGCTGGGTTATAAATTTCCCGTACTTTCATTTACTTTTGTGGTTGCTGCCCTTGCAATAGTGGGTCTGCCCCCCTTCAATGGATTTGTTAGTAAATGGCTTATTATTGAAGCAGCTATAGAAGCAGGTTTTTTTTATGCTGCCTTTTTTATTCTGGTAGGAACTTTTTTGTCTTTAACTTATTACTTAAAAGTAATTATTAAATTATATACAAAAACGGAAAAGAAAACATTAATAGAAAAGCCTGATTTATCTTTAAAATTGCCGACTTTTTTTCTGGGCAGTTTGTGTATTCTATTTGGTATAGTACCATCATTACCTTTAAGTTTAATAAATAATATTCCGAAGTTTTTGCTGAATAATAGTGAATATATAAGAATATTATTGGGAGGTTGAAGATGATTACACCAGGGTTTTTATATTTAGAAGGTGCTTTATTTTTATTTTTGGCCATTAATAATAAAATAAAATACATAATATCTTTTCTTATTACTACAGGTGCCCTTATTATTACTTTTTATTTAACACCTGGTTATAGCTTACAAATTAATTTTCTTAATTATACTTTAATTCCTTTCAGGGTAGATGATATCAGTAAATTGACGGGATTAATTTTTACTCTCAGTGGTCTAGCTGCTGTTTTTTATTCAATTAATATAAGTTCCCGAAGTAATTTACAGTTAATATTTTTGTTTATTGGTAGCTCTTTGACTGTGGTTTTTACCGGTGATTTGTTTATTCTCTATATTTTCTGGGAATTGATGGAGATTAGTTCATCTTTTCTTATTATAACAGTAAGTGATTTAACAAAAAAAACAGGGTATTATTTTTTTCTTATGCAGGCGGTAGGAGGTTTAAGTTTATTATGGGGGGTATTTCTAAATCATTCGGCTACAGGTAGTCTATCTTTGAATGCTATAGAGACTGGAATCCCTTTTTTTATGATTGCGGTTGGAATCAAGCTGGCTTTTATAGGTTTACATACCTGGATGCCACAGACTTACAGCAAAGTTCCCTTTTATGTTACAGTAGTTTTGTCAATATATACGACAAAAGTAGGCGTATATGTAATGTACCGCCTGCTATCTGGGATAAATATTCTGGCTTATGCCGGTCTTATTTCGGCTTTATTTGGAATTGTAATGGCTTTAAAGCAAAATCAGGTTCGTAAATTATTGAGCTATTCCATAATAACCCAAGTTGGCTATATGGTTATTGGTATTAGTATTGGTTCCGCAGCGGGAATAACAGGAGCTTTTTTTCACCTGATTAATCACATATTATATAAAACTGTATTATTCATGGTAGCGGGAGTTGTAATTTATACTACAGGAAAGGAAAATCTTGAAGATTTGGGGATCTTGGGGAGTAAACTTCCCATAACTTCGTTAGCAACTCTGGTAGCTTTTATGGCTATATCTGGAGTCCCTTTTTTTAATGGATATATGAGTAAAACCATTATTAAAGAAGCTTTACAAGAACCGGTATTAATCTGGGGTCTGAACCTGATGAGTTTTGGAACCTCTCTAATGTTTTTAAAATTCATATATTATGCATTCTTCCAAAATAGTAATATTAACTTAAATAGAAAACCGACCATCAGCATGCAGTTAGGCTTGGGATTTTTAACTATCATTATGATATTGATTGGTATTAATCCTTTTTTATTAGAAAATCTAACTAATATAGATGTAGATATTAATTATTTCGATATAAAACTTATGTTAAGTGGAATTCAACCCTTTCTCTGGTCAGTTATTGTATTTATCTTATTAAAGAAATATTTAGTGAAGGAATATAGGAGATTTATATATTATGACATTTATCGTGAAATGGCTAAAATATTTGTAAAGATAGGCTATAAGTTAAGTATTTATCATAACGGAAAGTTAAGTAAATATCTGTTATGGGCAACTACCACTTTAATAATCCTCTTGTCATTATTGATCTGATCTTTTAACATCCAGGATTTTTTAATTTGGAGGATTCAAAATCTAATGGTCCTAGTATCTTGTAGGTTCGAGTCCCACCTTTGGTACCACTTAATTTAATAACTCAAACATAAGAACTCTGAATCGATTTAATATGATTTCAGAGATTTTTTATTTTTTTGTGTTTTAATTAAAAAAGAAGTGCACCGATATTTTGCTGAGGAACTAATCGATACATATGAACATAGCAAAAGCTAAAATCCCCCTAGTGTGATTATTTGACCTCTAGTCTATTCTTAAATCCCCAAACTATAAGATGATTTATTAGATTATTTGTATCTATTCTACTTCATTTGCTAAGCTATCTCAAAATCTATGTAACGCTTTCTCAAATTATTCATATAATGATAGTAAAATGTACCATATATTAAAACATGTTCCATCGAGGAGGTGAGTACTTTGTTTGCTAATCGTGACCTATCATTATTCCGTTTGGCCCTTATTGTTTTAGGATTTATACTTTTAGGCTTTGGTGTCTTTCTAGCAACACAACTATCTCCAAATGCACCAGTTATAGCTATTGGAACCATCTTATCAGGTGTATTTTTATTAGTTGATTGCTGCTTTAGAAGATGTCATAGCATACTCTTATGTCTGCTTCTTGTGGTAATTACCCTATTTTTAATCATTTCAGGAATTTTGTCCCTTATAGGAGCAACCATTATAGGAATTATCTTTATCTCACTTGGTATCATAAGTCTTTTGCTTAGTGTGATCTGTTTTGTTACTTCATGTCATTGTAGATCACATCAAGAATAGAAAGGGCTGTAAGATATATTGGATATTTTAAGCAAAAATAAAAATGCAAAAGTTGCTTACTACCATGTGGTAGTAAGCAACTTTTTATATACTAGAATATTTTATTCATTTCTGATCAAGTAGTCAAAGGCACCTAAGGCTGCAGTAGCACCTGTCCCCATAGAGATAATGATTTGTTTATATGGACTATGAGTACAATCCCCTGCGGCAAATACACCAGCTAAACTGGTAGCTCCATGTCTATCAACAACAATCTCACCAAAAGAGTTACATTCCACTGTATCTGCTAACCAATCGGTATTAGGGATAAGACCAATCTGAACAAATACACCCTGTAATTCAAGATGATGGATTTCTTTTGTCTCACGATCAGTATATGTAATCCCCTCTACCTTATCAGCACCTGTAATCTCTTTGCTTTCCACATTTTTGAGGACAGTAACATTGGGAAGGCTATAAAGACGCTTTTGGAGCACTTCATCAGCTTTTAGTTCTGGCATAAACTCCAGTACTGTTACATGCTTGACAATACCTGCTAAGTCGATTGCTGCCTCAACACCAGAATTACCTCCACCAATGACAGCTACATCCTTTCCTTGGAACATAGGTCCATCACAATGGGGGCAGTAAGCCACACCTTTGTTCTTAAACTTATCCTCCCCAGGTATACCTAGCTTACGCCACCGAGCTCCAGTTGAAATGATTGCAGCTTTACTCTTTAAAATAGCACCATTTTCAAGTTCAACCTCGATGAACTGATTCTTCTGTAGCCTCTTGGCATTTTGTGACTTCATTACATCAATATCATAATCTCTTACATGCTCTTCAAGACTTGCTACCAGTTTAGGACCTTCGGTATGCTTGACACTGATAAAATTCTCAATACCCAAGGTATCCATGACCTGACCACCAAAACGCTCAGCAACAATACCTGTGCGAATACCTTTACGAGCTGCATAAATGGCTGCACTTACACCTGCTGGACCACCACCAATAATCAATACATCATAAGGGTCTTTATCACTAAACTCTGATTCATCCATGCCACTACCCAACTTGTTTAGAATCTCTTCAAGAGACATACGACCACTTTCAAAGAATTCTCCATTCAAGTAGACAGCAGGTACAGCTAAGATATCTTTAGCTTCTACCTCATCTTTGAAAGCTCCTCCATCAATCATAGTATGGGTGATCCCAGGATTAAGGATACTCATCAAGTTTAACGCCTGCACAACATCAGGACAGTTGTGACAACTTAAACTAATATATGTTTCAAAGTGATATTCACCTTTAATATTCTTAATCTGGTCAATAACCCTCTGTGCAACCTTTGGTGCTCTACCACTTACCTGTAGTAAAGCTAATACCAATGAAGTAAATTCATGACCTAGAGGAATGCCAGCGAAGGTGACTCCGGTATCTTCCCCAACACGATTTACACTAAAACTAGGAGTTCTTGGTAAAGGACTCTTCTCTACCTTGATCTTTGAAGAAAGGTCGGATAACTCCTCCACCAAAGCGAGCATATCCTTGGATACCTGATCAGCTCCAACACTCACTTTAAGTAGCACATCACCTTCCATCAGTCGAAGGTATTCATTTAATTGTGCTTTTATCTCTGCATCTAACACCATTTAACCAGCTCCTTAAATTTTTCCTACAAGATCAAGGCTTGGTTTAAGAGTTTTACTACCTTCTTTCCATTTAGCAGGGCAAACCTCTCCTGGATTATTTCTTACATATTGAGCTGCTTTGATTTTGCTTACAAGGGCACTTGCATCGCGTCCCATATTACCTGCATTAATTTCTACTCCTTGAACCACGCCATCTGGATCAATAATAAAAGTACCACGATCAGCAAGACCATCTTCTTCAATAAGAACGTCAAAGTTTCGAGAAAGAGTATGGGATGGATCCCCAATCATTATGTACTCAATCTTTCCGATAGTTTCTGAATTATCATGCCATGCTTTATGTGTAAAGTGAGTATCTGTTGAAACAGAATATACTTCAACTCCAAGATCTTTTAAATTTTGATATTCATTTTGCAAATCTTCTAATTCTGTAGGGCATACAAAGGTAAAGTCAGCTGGATAGAATACAACTACACTCCAATTTCCTTTAAAGTTTTCTTCTGTAACCTCTAAAAATTCACCCTTTTGATAAGCTTGTGCTTTAAATGGTAATACTTCTTTTCCTACTAATGACATATAAATCCCTCCTAATTTTATTTAAGATGTTCAAAAGATAGCAACATCTTTGTTGATAATAGTTATTGTTACTGATAATTATGTCATATAAATAATTGTTTGTCAAGAAGATTGTGGGTATTTTTTTAGTTTTTTTCTAGATGACCAGTTAAAATCTAAACTCTAACATAATTATATGGAACTTACAGACTATACATGTCGAATTAATAATTTTCATATCAAAGATAAAAATCAAAACTTTTCTTGACACTGATTCTCACTGATAAAAATCTGATTTAAATTCTTAATAATCTTTATCTTTTAATCTGCTTTTATCTGCGTAAATCTGTGTCCAAATATTCTTTTGATATTGATTTTAATATGAAGAAATTTAATTCAATATATATATAATGTTTTATTCTATAAAAAGGCAGGAAATTAATCCCACCCTAGAGCAACTATATTATATTTAATATTATTGTTGTTTATATTGAGGCTCTTGACCTTCTATATACTCTTGTCTGTTCTGTATTTTTTGAAGAGCATCATCAAGAGTCTGAGCTAATTGCTGAAATTCTTGTTTTGCATTTTGGTCTTCAGTTTCAAGGGCAAATGTCTTCATAGTAGCTGCTGCACTTTGAAGACCTGCAACTGCTTGCTGCATTTGAGTACCTACTGTCATTTATTTCACCTCCCTTCAAATCACATCTGTATCACCCTTTAGGCTTAAATATTAAAGCACTCATAAATCCAAATATAATTGCTGCTGAAATACCTGCACTGGTAACCTCAAATATTCCTGCAAGAACACCAATAATTCCACTTCTCTTAGCCTCTTCCAATGCACCCTTTACTAGAGAGTTACCAAAACTACTTATTGGAACCGAAGCCCCTGCACCTGCAAACTTTATAATCGGTTCATACCAACCAAGACCCCCTAGAATAGCTCCCACTACAACAAGGGTGCTTGTAGTGTGGGCGGGAGTGAGCTTAAATACATCCATCATAATTTGAGCCACAACACATATACTGCCACCAACAACAAAAGCCCATAAGAACTTCTCCATATACTTTTGACACCTCACTTTTTGAATATAACAGATCATTTATGACATCTCTATTGACACTGCATGAGCTATACACGGTATACTCTCTTTCTGCTGATATGAGAGAGGTGATAGCAATGCACCAGTAGCCACTACTAATATTCTTTTTAGTTCTCCCTTTTTCATACGATTAAGTAGATGGCCATAAGTTACTGTTGCAGAACAACCACATCCACTTCCTCCAGCTATTACAGGCTGCTCCTCTTTATAGATTAAAAGTCCACAATCGGTAAGTATATCCTTAGGAATCTCAATCCCATGTTCAGTTAATAAATCTCCTGCAATTTGATGACCAATCTTTCCAAGGTCTCCTGTTGCTATTAAATCATAATAGGAAGGTTCAATATTTAGATCTCTAAAGTGAGCTTCTATAGTATCCACCGCCGCCGGAGCCATAGCACCACCCATATTAAAAGGGTCTGATAATCCCATATCAATAACTCTTCCAATCGTAGCTGAAGTAACCCTTGGACCATTACCTTGTTGAGAGAGTAATGCTGTGCCTGCCCCTGTTACAGTCCATTGAGCTGTAGGAGGTTTTTGAGAGCCATATTCTGTGGGATATCTAAACTGTTTCTCTACAGCAGCATTATGACTAGAAGCACCAGCTAGAACATAGTTAGCTGACTTACTATCAATAAGCAAACTACCTATTGCTAAACCTTCCATAGAGCTTGAACAAGCACCAAAGATACCCAGGTAGGGAGCTCCAAGAGTTCTAGCAGCAAAACTACTAGATATGATTTGGTTCATTAAATCACCACTTATAAAGAACTGAATATCTTCTTTTTTCATATCTGCCTTTTGTATAGCGATTTCACATGCCTGTTCTAATAGTTTCTTCTCAGCTTTTTCATAGCTATCTTGACCCAACCATAAATCCTGATGTAGCATATCAAAATCATCTGCTACAGCCCCCTCAGCTTCAAAGGGACCTCCAACGGCTGCGGAAGATATGATGACGGGTTTAGAATTAAAAGTCCATGATTGATGCCCTTTTTGCATTTACATCCCACCTAACGCCTGGATAGTGATCTTTATAATTGCAACAACAAAAGCAGAAAAAACTCCATAGGCGATGACTGAACCTGCCAGTTTGAACATATTGCCACCAACACCTAGAACAAAACCTTCACTTCTATGTTCTATGGAAGCAGAAGCAACGGTATTGGCAAAACCAGTAACAGGTATGATTGTACCAGCTCCAGCCCATTGAGCGATGTGATCATACATACCAAAGCCAGTTAATAAAGTACTTATAATAATTAATACTGCCACAGTTGGATCACCTGCAGTCTCCTCAGTGAAATTAAAATAATTGATGAACATCATTTGTAGAGCTTGTCCAAAGGTACAGATAAGTCCTCCAACTAAGAAGGCTCTTAAACAATTTCTCACTACGGAGGGTTCTGGCTCCCTTGCTTTGGCAAAGGCTTGATATTGTTGTTGTGTAGGAGTGAGTTTTTTATTCTTTTTATTAGACATTTTTTCATCCCTTTCTAACGTAATAAATAGGGTTTAAGTATTTCCATTAAATCCTTTAGTTTATTTGCATTTGATTGATACATATCTTTTGCACTACTATCTTGGGTTTCTAGACCATATTTGACTAGATCTGATTGACATTTTTGTAGACTTGCATAAAGAGCTTCCTTGACCTTTGGCTGAGGTATTTGTATGGCATCATCAAAAAGATCTACATATAAATCCCCAGAAGAATCTACTTGACCAATAAAGATATTATCTAAGGAGAGACCAAGCTTCTTTATTTCAACATCTAACCACCCTCTGTTCAATCCTATGTTACTTAATGGTTCATCTAAAATATTTCCATCTAAAATAACCGTTTGGGGTGCACTTTTTGGGGCTACCCTTTTTCCTAAATCAGAAGGGGTGACTGGTTTTTTGTCAGATTTGAGTAGAACATTGAGTTCCCCAGTGGTTTCCATTACTGCAAATTCAACATCAGCTAAATTGAATGCATTTTTAGTACGAAGATCCCTTAACAGCTCTTCACCTGTCAATCTTAATTGCTTAAGGTTATCTTCCATCACTTTACCATCTTTTATTAAAACAGTTTCCCTTCCATTAATCCAATCATGTATCATCTTACTCTTTAAGGCTAAATAATCTAAAACAAGATAAAAGGTAACCCAGGTTGCTAAAGCTAAGAAGCCTAAGATTAAGTTGTCTATTAAATTAACTGCGATTAAAACTGCTAATATTCCAACAACAAAATAACTAACAAAATGAAAGGGGGTTAATCTAGTCAACTGCCTTTTTCCCATTATTCTAGTTACTGCTAACACTATAAAGAATAGACTTATGGTTCTAATCAAAACTTCAATCCAATCTGCCATATCTATTACCTCACTTAAAATCCTTTATATTGTGGTTCTTCGTATTCAAGATCTTTTAATCTTTTCTCCAAGTCGTCTATTATGTCATTTGTTCTTTCTAAAGAGTTTCTATAAGTAGATTTTTCATCTTCATTATGAGATTTTATTGAGTAAAGTTCCAAAGTACTTTCAATTCCCTTAAGAGTTGCAATCGTTTGCTTTACCTGTGATGCCACAGTCATTCTTTTGACCTCCTTTTATCTAATTTTGATTCAACTTTATTTTCACCTAATTCTCTAAAATAATTCATTTATTTTAAGCAATATAGCTATCAATATATCACTTCAAACAAATTCTAACAAGTTATTTTTATCGTTTTAAAACCTTTATAATATTTATAAGAACCTTGGATTGACCTCAGCTTTAATATTAGAAGAGCTCTTAGGTATGAGCATACATAATTAAGGTCTTAATTTATTAGATAGCTTAGAATATAAAGATAAAACAGAAACAATTTTTTACCATGGATACTCACGAGTCCTGAGGGTGATTTTTCTCGTGGAAGTACTCAAAGCTCTAAATCTTAAAATCAAGCTTAGGCTTATGGTAAAGATAAAAAAACACCTCCTACTTAGGAGGTGTGAGAATTTCAATATATTTTTTTAATCACCATCATTTCTTATCTGTTTTCTAAATTATTTTAACTACTATCCCTTTATAGCTGAAATAAATAATTTATCTAACTCTCCCTTTAACTCCACACCTAAACTACGCAAAGTCAGATCAAGGGCTTTTAAGGTTAGATAAAGCTTCTCTTCATGGCAGTTTTCACCCATATGCCCGATTCTAATTACCTTATCCTTTAAGAAACCAAAAGCTCCAGTTATCATAATATTATGGTCCTTTAACATCTGATCATAAATATCCTGATAGCTAACTCCTTTAGGTATATTAATAGTTGTAACGGTATTTGAGAAACCATCTAGAGGATATAACTCCAACCCTCCACTGACTAAGCTCTCTCTGACAGCATTGGCTAGTTTAGCATGCCTATCAATTGGATTATTCTCCTCTAGCCACCTCTCTACTGCTACCCTTAAGCCATAGATATCACTGATCGGTTGGGTATAGGGAAACCACTGTTTCTCATACCAATCCTTCCAGTTTGCTAAGTTACAATAGAAGCTAGCAATTGGTGCTTTTCTATTTAAGATTACTTCCCAAGCAGCTTGGCTTATACTTAAAAAAGTTAATCCTGGAGGAGCTGATAAGCATTTCTGAGAGCCACCCAAAACAATATCCATTCCCCATTTATCTGTCTCTAATCTCTCACCACCAATAGCTGAAACAGAATCAACTACTGTAATAATCCCATGTTTTTTCAATAAAAGACAGAGTTTATCCACTGGATTTGTTATTCCTGAAGGAGTCTCACAATGGACTAAAGTAGCCACTTTGAAGTCATGATTATTTTCTAAAAACTCTTCTAATTCCTGAAGGTTGATAGCCTTACGATAGTCGGCTTTAAAATAGCTTACTTCAGCACCATATATCTTAGCAAAGTCCCCAAATCCATTTCCAAAGATTCCATTATCAATGCACAATACCTTATCTCCAGTCTCAATTAAAGAAGCACAGGCAGCTTCAAGACCTAATATCCCCTCTCCACTCAAGATAAGTACTTGATTTTCAGTATTCATCAGCTTCTGTAGCTTTGAACAGGTATTCTGATAATACTCATAAAAATCTGAATCTATATCTGGATTGGTTATCGGTTTAGCCAAAGCAGCCCTTACCTCTTCATCGACATAGGTTGGTCCAGGTGTCATAATTAATGGTCCTTTCACTGTTATCATCCTTTCTAAATATAAATTAATTTAACCTTTAACTATAAGATAATATTTAATATTAGAGAAGATCTCTCTAATTTCTATCACCATAATTATAACCATTATATCAAAAATAAACCAGACCATCTATTTTATTTATAAGAAATTAAAATATTGATTCTTTTTAAACATAATAGTAACTCTTAATGGGGATATTGCGACAGTTTTTCAAATGAATAACGAAGAATTAAAAGGTTTTAAAGTAGGGTCTGGTCGCGACCATACCTTACAAAAAGATTAATATTTCTCTATCTCCTCTTGCCTAAATAGAGGATAAACTATACAATTAAAAGTAGCTACTAATATAAGAGGAGGAATCCTATAATGAATGAAGAGATATTTTTAACTTTAAAAGGATGGTTTAATAAATATGTAAGTACTTACTCCTTCCCAAATCCTACAGACCAAAGAAATATAGATTTAAAATTTGAGCATACCTATAAAGTTGTTGAATTAATAACTACTATAGGAGAGGAGATACTATCAGCAGAAGAGCTGTATCTTGCTAAAATAACAGCACTATTCCATGATTTAGGAAGGTTTGAACAGTATAAGCGCTATAAGACCTTTTCAGATGCTAAATCAGAGGATCATGCAGCACTAGCAATTAAAATTATCTTAGAGAATGATCTATTAGCAGAAATTTCTCAAGAATCTTCTCAGCTAATTTTAAAGGCTATATCTTATCATAATAAGATGAATTTACCTGAAGATGAAACTGACAAGGTATTACTTTATAGCAAATTAATTCGTGATGCCGATAAATTGGATATCTGGAGAGTTGTAATTAATGATTATAA
>Ga0163224_100049_pt1 | contig 18618 bp, 16 predicted proteins | sample MSEWel2016_03_03_FD_113141 | JGI IMG/M metagenome (GOLD analysis project Ga0163224, IMG submission 113141) | Subsurface microbial communities from deep shales in West Virginia, USA - MSEEL Well Study Marcellus 5H_2016_03_03 ... | reverse complement strand
TGGAAATGGAAATGGAAGCTACCAATTTTATGTAAATGCTAGCAAAGAAAAGAGTGCAGGTAATATTCAAACCTCTCTTCCTATCAATACAAATGAATTAGTAATTGGAGCCAATCCTGATTATAGTGAAAAATGGCATGGCTATATTAAAGATTTAAGGGTTTGGGATTATGCTAGAAGTCAAGAAGAGATAGCCAATAATAAAGATAAGCATTTAACAACGGCTGAAGCGGGACTAATATTTGTTTATCCATAAGATTGATAAGTATAAGAATTTAATATTAATTGGATATTTTAGATTTGGAGGTGAGATTTTGTTCAATATCTTTAAAAATTCAGGAAGATTAGGGATAGAAATCAGCAACTCTATTAAGATAGCTGAATTTAAAGAGAATAAATTTAAAACAGGAGAATACAAGCAGCTAACTATAGAAGAATTGAAAAATTTTACTTCTAAAGATACTATCACTTCCATCAGTACTAAAGATATTAAAATAAAATTTATCAAAATACCCGATGACCTATCAACAAAAGAAATTGAACAGATGGTAGAGCTTGAATTTGCCGATGAGAATTTGGTGATTCAGCATGAGGTAGTAGAATCTTTACAAGAGAAGTATGTGATAGGATATGGGGTTGAGAAGCCTTTGATTAAAGAGCGTTTTGAGCAGCTAAAGGCTTTAAAGCTAAAACCTAAAGTTGTAGAAACGGAATTTCATGCCAATATCAGATACTTATATAGCCAATATCCTGATTTGAGTGAGACGGTATCATTGATAGATATTGGCGATAAGACCACAGATTTAATTATTGCCCAAGGTGGAAGGCTGATCTTTTTAAGGAGTTTTGATTTTGCAGGAAGGCATATTACTGAGAAATTAGCTACTATCAATAGAATCACCTCTGAGCAAGCAGAACGTTATAAGAAACAAGGGGTTACTAAGGAAGAGTTAAGGATTATATTAGAGGAATTAAGGAGCCAAATCTATCAATCGATAGATTATTTTCAGTCAGAGTATAAGGTAAGGGTAGCTAAGCTTTTTTTGACTGGAGGCAGTAGTAATTTTAAAGGGCTGCAGAGCTATTTAGAGGATCAGATTGGGATAGAGGCTATTAAGCTAGAGGATAATTTATACTCTGTAGTAAAGGGGCTGGCTTTAAGAGAAGAGTAGTTAACTTCATTAAGGGGTGTTTTCTATGGTTAATTTCTTAACTGATGATTTTTTTAAGAAAGAGAGGATTAATAACCTTATCTTTGTAGGGGCGTTACTGTCTCTGGTTTTGATTGCTTCTATAAGCCATATATACTTAAAACTATATTTTGAGAATAAAGAGTTAGAATTGAAACAAGAAGCAATTAGAACGGAGCTATCAAAATTAGATAGTAGCCTACTTAAGGTGGAGGATTTAAAGGATAAAAGAAGGAATATAGAGGAGAAATTAAGTGAAAAGAATGAATTTTTAGCAAAGATGGTTTCTTCTACTAGGATTTTTAAAGAGCTTGATTTATTATATTCCAATCAATTATATTTGAAGAATTTTCAATTGAGCAATAATAATTTTCAACTTTTAGGTGTTACAACTGAGGTAAAGTATTTAAATCAGTTAAACCAAAGGCTAGAAGTATCTGATTTTTTCGATGAGTTCTATTTAGAAGGAATTGATAAATTAGATGATAGACTTGAATTTAAGCTAAGGGGGACCCTGCAGAAAGGAGAATAGAGATGTGGAAAAAATGGCTTGTGATTGTACTAATCCTATTACTAATAGGGTCTGGATTCTATGAATTTATCTATAACCCCTTATATGCTAAATATCAACAGAATATTATCGAATTTAGCCATCTGAGTAGCGAATTAGATAAGAAGAGAGTAGAAGTATTGGCCTTGCAGAAGTTAGAGGAGGAGTATAAGTCTCTATTAGCAGAATTAGAAGAAGGTAGTGATAATAATCTCTTAAATAAGGATGAAATAAATAGCTTTATTATCAAATTGAATAGTTATACAATTATTAAAAAGGTAGATTTCACACTACCGCCTAAGGAAGAACTATTAATCTCTTTGGAAATCAATGGGAATTTTCAAGAGATATATGATCTTTTAGAGAGTATTGAATATCTCTATAATACCAAAGCTATAAATATCAGACAGAGTAAAGAAGAAGTGGTCGTAAATGTATCCCTCCTTTTTCCTATAGAGAGGAATGAGTCATAATTGAGAAAACTGATAATTTTAGTACTGCTAGTAATTCTAAGTTGTGGACTGTATTTTCACCATCAAGATAATTGGGGGCAAAAAAGAGAAGAGATAAATGCTTTTAAGGAGAAAATAGCTAAAGGTAATCTTAAAGAGTCTCACAAGATAAAGATATCCCCCAAAAATGAGAGTCAAGTTAGTGATAGTGATGTTGAACTGAAATCACCTTTTAACTCTAAGCTAGCAGTAGCTATGGCAACGAAACTAGCAGAGGATAGAGTTAAAGAGGTTAAAAATAATAATGAAGTTAAAGAGAAGATTGAGAAAAAGCAGAAGATAGAGATTCAACGACCTGACTTTGATTTGAAGGGGATAGTGATAATTGGTGAATATCGGCGTGTTAATATCGAATTTGCTGGAGATTATAAACGCCTTAGTAAGGGGCAGGAAATCGATAGGTTTACTCTAGTAGATATCTCTAGAAATAGTGCTACCTTTAAAAAGGGTGAGAGTTACTTTGAATTTAGAATTGATGATAGAGATTAGAGGTGATTACATTGTCTATTATATTCATCGTTCTAGTTAAACTTCAGGATAAATAGTATCTTTTATGTGGGTATATTGTGACATTTTTTCAAATGGATAACGAACAATTTCTAAAGTAGGGTCTGGTCGCGACCAGACTCTACAAAAAGATTAAAATTTATAAAATAACGAAAATGTCGCATTATCTATCTTAAACTTTATTTCAGAATGAGATATATACATTATCAAATCTTTCTAAAAAAAGGAGGGGAGAATCATTAAAAGAAAGAGGATTAATCAATTTATACTACTATTACTGCTATTATTTTTATTTAATTCTACTGGACAGGCGTTATCTAAGGAAGATAAGATTAATCTCAATTTTAAGGATATGGACTTAATAGAGGCCTTTAGAATCTTGGCAGAGACAGCAGAAATGAATATAGCCACTGATAGCTCGATAGAGGGAAAGATTACCCTTTATTTAGACAATGTGTCCTTCTTAGAAGCGATGGATATTCTAACTAAGACCAATGGTTTAAGCTATAAAATTATTCATAATACCATCTTTGTTGCTCCTACTGAGAAGATAAAGAAGAATTATGAAGCTAAGCTAACTAGAGTCTTTAAACTCAAAAACTCTGACCCAGAAAAGATCAAAGAGAATTTAGACCATTTAATCGATGATGGGGCAATCAAGATTAATCAGCGCACTAATAGTCTAATTATTACAACTTATGAAAGTAATTTCGATCAAATTGAAGAGACTATTGCTGCCTTAGATTACTCTAGAAGGCAGATTGCTTTACAGGTTCGTTTTGAAGAGATATCCCATACAGGGTTAAAGGATTTAGGGGTCAATTGGGAGTTTTCAGGTGAGGGCAAGGTAGATGATGGGAGTTCAAGTACTACGCCGAATTTAAAGATTGGGAATCTAAACTTCAATTATAGTGTCTCTTTAGAGGCTTTAGAGAGTTCAGGGGTAGCCAATGTTTTGGCAAATCCAAAGATTACAACGATTGAAGGTGAAGAGGCCAATATCAATATCGGTGATGAGATTCCTATTTTAACACTCCAGACAACAGATGAGGATGAGACCTCTCAGGAGATAGAGTTTAAGAATATCGGGATTGATTTGAAGATAACCCCTAAGATAACTGATGACAATAATATTTTTATCGATTTACAGCCAGAGATAACCACCTTTTTAGACTGGGTTGAGATTAATGGGACCCGGTATCCTACAGTTAGTATCAAGAAGGTTGGAACTAAGGTCAAGGTCAATAGTGGAGAGACTTTAGCTATTGGTGGATTGATTCAAGAAAAAGAGTATGAAACTATGTCTAAAGTTCCCCTGTTAGGTGATCTACCTATTTTAGGCAAGCTCTTTAGTCAAAAGAACTTTGAAAGTGAAAAGAGAGAGTTGATTATCTTTATTACTCCTAAGATTATTAATGATAATAGTGGCTTAGATACTCCAACTAAAAAACAAGATAAGAAGCCCTCTATAGAGACAGAAAATATTAATGATAACCAAGAAAATATCAGCTTAAAGAAAGAACAGGATCACAAAGAACTGTTATTAGTTAGCCAAAAGGCATCTAATGATGATTTGCTTAAAGCTTTTATAATTCAAGTTGGTGCTTTTGATAAAGAAGAGAATGCTAGAAATTTCTCGCAAGAATTAAAGAAAAAAGGTTTTGAAGCTGATATTGTAAATGAAGGGACTTATAAAGTACAGTTAGGTCCTTTTAAGACTATGGCTTCAGCTCAAAAAACAGGGCAACTGCTTAAAAAGCAAGGCTTAAAATTTTATATTAAGGACTTTAAGTATCATAAAGGGTATGAATTATAGCAAGCTTAGATTTAAATTTCTGTTTATTATAGAGATGGTCTTACTTGTGCCTAAGCTATTATAAAGTTTGTTGATTAAGTACCACAGCTAGCTGTGGTACTTAATCATTTCTCTTAGCTATATTTTGTTAGATATAATTTATAAGGATACTTCCTTGTGATTACTAATAGTTCTCTAATCTAGCAATTTCTTTTTTTTATCGGTTAGATGTGTTATAATAAATTTTAATGTGATAATTTCTAAATTATAAAAAAAGTGAGTTTAAAGGGAGGAAACATGGAGATAATTATCAGTCATCAAAGAACTGATTTTGATGGACTAGCTTCTATGGTAGCAGCACAGAAGTTACATCCTCAAGCTACTATGGTCTTTTCAGGTAAGTTAACTAATAATGTGAAGAAATTTACGACTTTATATAAAGGCAGAATTCCTATTAAATATGCTAAAGAGATAGATAAATCTAAAGTTACTAAAGTAATTATGGTAGATACTAGAGTTGCCTCAAGGGTAGGTGCTTTTTCTAAACTAGTCAAAAGTGATGGGATTGATGTATTAATCTATGATCATCACCTTGAGCGACAGAGAAATTTAGAGAATGCCGAGGAAATTATTGAAGAGGTTGGAGCAACTACGACTATGCTGGTCAGTAGGTTGAAGAAGAAAGGTATTGAGATAACCTCCTTTGAAGCCACCTTATTTGCTCTAGGAATCTATGAGGATACAGGTTGCTTAGTCTATAAGAGTACTACTGTTAAAGATGCTCAGGCAGTAGCTTACTTACTGGAGAAAGGGGCAAACTTGGAAGTGGTTGAAGAGTATATAGAGTACTCTTTGAGCCGAAAGCAACATCAATTATTCAATAAATTGTTGGATTCTATCCATCCAATTCATATTAAGGGCTTTGAAATCGATATCTTCCAATCAGAGATCGATGAATATGTCCCAGATATTTCATTATTAGCCCATAAGTTAAATGAATTACATAACTCTGATGCTTTATTTGTACTGGTTAAATATGATAGTAAGGTACTGATTATTGGTCGTAGCAATAATGATAGTATCAATGTAGCAGAGATATTGAAATATTATGGTGGAGGTGGTCACACAAGGGCGGCCTCAGCCAATTTAAAAGCCGAAGATGATAAGGACTTGCTAGATTATCAAGAGGATCTATTATGTATTGTTAAAGAGCGGGTCAATCCAGCAGTCTTAGTTAAAGATATTATGTCAAGCCCTGTAAGAACTATAACCTCTGATACAACTATGGGCAAAGCCGATGAAATTATGTTGGAGGAAGGGTACTCTGGATTGATAGTTGCAGATGATGATGAGATTATAGGGATCATATCTCGCAATGATATAGATAAGGTGAGAAAGCATGGCTTATTACATGCTCCCGTAAAAGGCTATATGTCCAATGGGGTAGTTACTATTAATGAAACAGCATCCTTGAAAGAGGTACAGGATGCTATTGTAGAGAATAATGTTGGGCGCCTACCAGTACTTGACTCTGAAGGTGAATTGGTAGGTATTATTACTAGAAATGACCTGTTGAGAATCTTTTATGGTAGGGATGATTATTTAAAGAACAGGCAGCACCTTTACGGTAGAAGTCTAGTAAAGGTACAAGAGAAGAGGTATGATATCAGTGATAGGTTGAAACTAATAGATCAACAGACCCTTCAGCTATTTAAAAAGGCAGGTGCTCTAGCAGAGGAGTTAGAGTATAATCTATATATTGTTGGTGGATTTGTCCGTGATCTATTATTGGGTAAAGCCAATCTAGATTTAGATTTGGTGGTTGAAGGTGATGGAATTGAATTTGCTCGTAGGCTCAATAAAGAGTTAAAAGGGGAGCTTGATATCTATCATGAATTTGGTACAGCAGTATTGACCTTAGAGGATGGGATGAAATTAGATGTGGCTACAACTAGAGTTGAGTATTATTCTGGAATTGCTAGTCTTCCTGAGGTAGAGCTTGGTTGTATTCAACAGGATCTCTTTAGAAGGGACTTCTCTATCAATGCTCTAGCTATTCAGTTAAATGGTCACTCCTTTGGTCAGCTTGTCGATTATTTTAATGGCAGAGAAGATTTAGAGCAAGGAGTTATTAGACTCTTACACAATTTCAGTCTATATGATGACCCAACTAGAATCTTTAGAGGATTGAGATTTGCTAGCCGCTATGGATTTAAATTTGAACCCCGTACCAAAGAGTTGATTAAGCAGGCTGTTGATCTAGATGTGATAGAGAAGCTAAGTAATAATAGACTTTTTAGTAAATTACAGCTGGGTTTACAGGATAAGTACCCAATTAAATTTATTAATCTATTACAAGAGGAGAATATTTTAAGTTATATCTCTCCAGATATCCGGTGGAATGAAGAGAAAGAAAAGTTAGCCACTAAAGTAGTAGATGTGTTAGAGTGGTTGAAGACTTTAAATCTCTCCTTTAAATTTAATGAATGGGTACTCTATTTGATGGTTCTAATCTGGGGGATGAATCATGAACAGATTAAAGAGTTTAATCAGAAGTTTAATTTAAATAAGAATCTATCTTATCGCTTATTCTTTACTTTAAGTTTTGATAGCCTTAGCAGTAGGTTAAAAGCTGCAGAGGATAATAGTGAGATCTATTATTTATTGGAAGGCTTTGCGATTGAAGATTTACTATTACTATTGATTAAAGATTTTACTTTAAAGGATAAGGTTAAGCTATATTTAGAAGAGCTACGCTGGATAGATATCAAAGTCTCTGGAGAGGATATTATTGACTTTGGTTATAAACCAGGTCCTTTCTTTCAAGATGCTTTGCAAGCAGTTAAGAAGGCCAAATTAGATGGAAAGATTGTGAATTATCAACAAGAGCAGAGATATCTGCGAGATTATATAGAAAAGAGGGGTGAATAAAGTGAATACAATTGCAGAATTGGTCTTATTAATACCTATTTTGTTATTATCTTTATCCTTTCATGAATATGCCCATGGAAAGATGGCAGATTTATTAGGTGATCCAACACCAAAGATGACTGGTCGTTTGACTTTAAACCCCTTAGCCCATTTAGATCCGATGGGAACATTAGTATTACTGATTACCCGTAGATTCGGTTGGGCTAAGCCAGTACAGGTCAATCCTCGTTATTTTAAAGATCGTAAAAAGGGGATGATGCTAGTAGGATTGGCTGGTCCTTTATCAAATATAACACTAGCTATAGGCTTTGCATTCTTATATAGATTTGTAGGTAATTTCTTTTATACTTTAATAGACCCAAGAGTCGTTAATACTCTATTTATCACAGGGATTTATCTAAATCTAGGATTGGCTGTCTTTAATTTATTGCCAGTACCACCTTTAGATGGTTCTAAGATATTAGCGGGATTGTTGCCAGCTAGTATGAATAAATTTATCTATAATTTAGAAGCCTATGGACCTTTTATTCTACTATTTTTACTATTTACCAATGGAATTGGAGTAATATTGAGTCCTGCTATAAATATTCTAAGGATAGGAATCTTTAAATTAGTAGGATTAATGTAGAGAACAAAGAATAACTAATAAAAAATAGTTTTAAGTTTTTTACTATTCACCATTAATTATTAACTATTCATTGCATTTAAAAGGGAGGATTTATTATGTCGAAAAAAGGAACTATATTCAGTGGGATGCGTCCTACTGGAAAATTACATTTAGGACATTTAATTGGGGTGCTTGATAATTGGAAGCAGCTCCAAGATGAATATAACTGTATCTTTGAGGTTGCTGATTGGCATGCCTTGACTACTAAATATGAAGATACTGAACAACTACAAAATAATATTAGAGGACAAGTGATTGATTGGATTGCTGCAGGGATTGATCCTGAAAGAAGTATTATTTTTGTTCAATCCCATATACCAGAGATTGCTGAGTTGAATCTATTATTATCAATGATTATATCAGTTTCACGCTTAGAGAGAAATCCAACTTATAAAGAGCAGGTTCAAGAGTTGGGAGTAAAGGATTCTATTCCTTTTGGACTATTAGAGTATCCAGTCTTACAGGCTGCTGATATCTTAGCTTTTAAGGGTGATACGGTTCCAGTTGGAGAGGATCAACTACCACATATTGAGATAACTAGAGAGCTTGCTCGAAGATTTAACCACTTATATGTGGAGACCTTCCCAGAGCCAGAAGCTAAGTTAGGTGAGGTTACTAAATTATTAGGTTTAGATGGTCGTAAGATGAGCAAAAGCTATGGCAACTCTATTTACTTGGCTGATAGCCCTGAAGAGATTGCAAGAAAGGTTAAGAGTATGGTGACAGATCCACAAAGAATTAGGTTAAAGGACCCTGGTGATCCTGAGGTCTGTTCAGTCTATTCTTACCATAAATTATTTACTCCAGATAGAGTTGAAGAGGTGGCAGAGGGCTGTCGTAATGCTACTTTAGGTTGTATGGATTGTAAGAAGATATTATCAGATTCAATTATCGATTACCTATCTGAAATCCATGAAAAGAGAAAAGAGCTAGAGGCTAAGCCTGAAATTGTTGATGAAATTTTAGCTGAAGGTGCTAACAAAGCTAGAGCTATAGCTAAAGAGACATTAACTCAAGTCAGAACTGCTATGAATCTAAGATAGGGTTAGAGGTGAGCGTATGGGCTATGAGGTAAAGATTGATGCTTTTCAAGGTCCTATTGATCTATTAATGCATTTGTTGAAGAAGAATAAAGTAGAGATTTATGATATTCCCATTGCAGAGATTACCCGCCAGTATTTAGAGTACATTGCTAATATGCAGAAGTTAGATTTAGATGTGGCTAGTGAATTTTTAATTATGGCAGCACAGCTAATGGAGATCAAAGCCCAGACCTTATTGCCTAAAGAGAGAAGTGGCGATGATGAGGAAGAGGTAGACCCTCGCCAAGAGTTGGTGGAGAAGCTATTAGAGTATAAGAAGTATAAACAATTGGCTTTAGAGCTACAGGATTTTGAGCAGAAGCAGCGAAAGTCATATACTCGTAATGTAGCTCCGTTGTTAAGTGAGTTGGAGTTTGAAAAGTCTAATCCTCTAGAAGGGGTTACTATAGATCAATTCATCTCTGCCTTCCATACAGCATTGAAGAAAGGTAAAAATAAGAAGGTTGATAAGAAGGAAGAACAGCATGTGGATACTTTAGACCACTTAAAGGCAGAAGAAATTACTATCAAAGAGCAACAGGGTTATATCATGCAAAGATTAGTTGTAGTTGATGGTGAAATTAGTTTTATGGAATTGTTCTCTCAATTCAGCTCTAGATTAGAGGTAGTTGTTACTTTTATGGCATTATTAGAGCTGATTAAGATTAATGAGGTCAAGATTAAACAGGAGAATAACTTTGATGAGATTATGATTTACCGTTTAGGGAGTGGTGGTCGGTGCTAAGTAAAGTTGAAGTAAAGGCTGCAATAGAAGCATTATTGTTTATGGCAACAGACCCTTTGCCAATTAAGGTGATCAAAGAGGTCTTGGATATTGGAGTTAAAGATATCAAAGATGCTTTAGAGTTACTTGAAGCAGAGTATACTAGGGGAGATAAGGGAATTGAGTTGGTACAGGTCAGTAATGGCTATCAATTACAGACTAAAGCAGAATTTCTACCTTTTATCAAAGAGTTACATAAACCGGAGATGAATAATACTTTAAGCCAAGCTGCTTTAGAGACCTTAGCGATTATTGCCTATAAACAGCCTGCTACTAGAGCAGAGGTTGAGGATATTAGAGGTGTCAATGTTGAAAAGGCTTTAAAGACGTTACAGAAGCGAGGCTTAATAGAAGAGCAAGGGAGAAAGGATACTATAGGAAATCCAATTCTTTATGGAACTACAGCTGAATTCTTACAGTATATGGGGTTAAATAGCTTAGATGAGCTACCACCAGCTCAGGAGTTTACAGAGTTATATGATGAAGAGATAGAGAAAGCAATTGATAATATAGAGGATAACTAAGAATAATCAGGTGCTTGTAAGCACCTGATTATTCTTTTTAGAGTGATATTATGATTGATGTGAATAGGTATATTGGGACATTTTAAGTTTTAGCTACGGGTTTTAACCCGTAGTGTAACATGTCATCATTACCACAGGTTGAAACCTGTGGCTAGTAAATTTATCATTATAAAAAGTGTCGTATTATCTCTATTAATGTTTACTTTGTATCAGTATCAATATTCTATATAGTTTACTCTAAATTAAAGAACTTGAGCTAGCTCAAGTTCTTTTGTCATTTAAAGATACAATTATAAATTTTTACTAGTCTGTATTTTATATTATCCTAAAAGGAATAATGAAATTGTATCTTTACTTTTTATATCTTAGATTTAGCTTTAGAAAGCTTAGCAAATTAATAAAGTTAGTATACAATTTAGAAGCTATGGATAAGATAACTATTATAGGTTGAAAGGGGGATCACATGATAATATTAATTTTAATCCTTTTAATCTTAATTATTTTACGCTTTGGCAAGATAAGGTTTATGATTGATATTAATGTCCAGCAAGAAGGTGATGATTTGGTAGCTAAACTCAATTTTACCTTCTTTAAATATAGATTCAAATTACCTTATGTAGAGATTGAGGAGCGGTTTTCCTTCTCAGATTTTGAATTTAAAGCTAGAGTAAATGAAAGGTTTAAAAGGGAAGTGAAGATAGATGAGAAGTTAGAAAAAGGAGAAAGAAATAAGGGTGATATAGCACATATTATTAACTTTTTCAATCAAGTCAAAAAGGTTTTTACACATATAGAAGATGTTGTAGTGATAATTGATAAATGTGATGATTTTTGGTGGGTTACAAACTTTGGACTGATAAATCAGGCTTATACAGGAATTTTAACAGGAATGATTTGGGCAGTTAAAGGTTCTGTTGTCTCTATTTTACAAAATTTTATAAGATTTGAAGCTGTACCTGTTATTCAAGTCGAGCCTTCTTTTAATTATCCTCAGGATTTTGGTATGGAATTTGAGGGTATATTTACTTTTAAGATAGGTGATATTATACATATGGGATTGAAGATATTAATTTCTCAACTCAAAAGGAGGTTAAAGGGAAATGGCCGATCATCCAATTGAAAATATAATGTCCACAGCAATGGAGAATATAAAAACTATGGTTGATGTAAATACTATTGTAGGAGATCCAGTAGAGACCAAGGATGGCAGTGTAATCATCCCTGTTTCAAAGGTCAATTTTGGCTTTGCGGCTGGTGGTGCTGAATATCTATTAAAAAAGAACAATGGTGAAGATAAGGATAGAGAAAGAAATTCAGCTAAGGGTACAAACTTTGGTGGAGGTAGTGGAGCTGGGGTAATGCTACAGCCGATTGCTTTTTTAGTAGTCAGTGAAGGTCAAGTAAGATTATTGCCAGTTAATAACAATGCCGTTGTTGAGCGGCTAGTAAACTTGGCTCCTGAATTATTAGATCATCTCAAAGGTCTTACTAAACAGAATGACAAGAACAAGAAAGAAGATAATACAAATGTGGAGATTAGTGTATAAAAGACTAAAAGTGAAGGGGAACCTTCACTTTTCCTTTGAATTTTTTGGAGGTGTAATCATGATTAAAAGATACTTAATAACATTAATAATAGTTTGTAGCTTAGTTTTAACGGTTAATGCAATTGCTTTAGCATATCCTCAATTATCTGCACAAGCAGCGATCTTAATGGATGTAGAGACTGGTCAGATACTTTATCAGAAGAATATTCATCAGCGTCGTGCTCCTGCTAGTACTACTAAGATTATGACTGGAATCTTAGCAATAGAGAATGGCAATCTTTCTGACAAAGTAACTGCTAGTAAACGAGCAGCCTACGAAGGTGGTTCTTCAATCTATTTGGTTCCTGATGAAACTTTAACCTTAGAAGAGATGGTCTATGGTCTTTTATTAAAATCAGGTAATGATGCAGCTGTAGCAATTGCTGAACACATTGGTGGTTCTGTAGAGAATTTTGCCAAGTTGATGAATCTTAAAGCAAGAGAAGTAGGTGCTTTACATACAACCTTTAAAAATCCCAATGGTTTACCCCAAGAGGGTCATCTAACAACAGCCTATGATTTGGCACAGGTAGCCCGTTATGCTCTACAAAATCCCATCTTTGCTAAGGTGGTTTCAACAAAAAAGAAGAGAATTGAGTGGCCTGGTCATAGTTGGGATAGAATCTTAAGCAATACCAATAAATTATTAACCCGCTCTGATATAGTTGATGGGGTTAAAACTGGTTATACTAGAGCAGCAGGAAGGTGTTTGGTCTCTTCTGCTACTAAAAATGGTCAACAGTTGGTTAGTGTAGTTCTAAAGAGTGGGGCGATGTGGAATGAATCTTTAGCTTTATTAAATTATGGTTTTAATCGTTATCAGAAGGTAGAAGTGATTGCTAAAGGAGAAGAGGTTCATCAAATCTTTATTCATGAGCAAAAGATAAAGTTAAAGGCTGCTAAGGAGTTTAATTATGTCCTCCCTAAAGGTAGCAGTACTAAGATAAAGAAAGTAATTGATGTTAAGAATGATATCACTTTACCAATCAAGAAAGGGGAAAAATTAGGCAATATTGCTTTATATGATAAGGATGATAATCTATTGGATAGAATAGATCTAATCTCTGACCGTTATGTTGAAGATTCTGCAGTCAATAATTTCTGGAAGAAGCTATCAGCTGAAATCCAAATCTATTTTTAACAAGGAGATTTACTATTATACTAGAATAAGAATAACTGTAGCAACAAATAAATAAATTGAGGTGTTAGTTAATGGAGAGATTACAGAAAGTAATGGCTAGAGCAGGAGTAGCATCAAGACGACAGAGTGAAAAGTTGATAGAGCAAGGTAAAGTAAAGGTTAATGGCAAGGAGGTAAAAGAATTGGGATTTAAGGTTAATCCACAGCAAGATGATATAGAGGTAAATGATAAGAAGATTAAGAAAGAGAAATTGGTCTATATCTTATTAAATAAACCCAGAGAATGTGTTACAACAGTAAGTGATCCTAAGGGAAGAAAGACAGTAATAGATCTAGTTAAGGTAAAAGAGAGAGTATATCCAGTAGGGAGATTAGATTATGATACCGAAGGTCTATTATTATTAACCAATGATGGTGAGGTTGCCTATGCTCTAACCCATCCTAGCCACCAAATCAGTAAGGAATACTTGGCTACTGTTGATGGAGTACCTAATGATGCTAAGTTAAAAGCTTTAGAGCGTGGAGTACACTTAGGTGATGGGTGGACTGCACCTGCTAAAGCAGAAAGGGTTGTAGAATTTAATAATAAATCAATAGTATCTTTAGAGATTCATGAAGGAAGAAAGCATCAGGTTAAGAGGATGCTCAAGTCAGTAGGCCATCCAGTATTAGAATTAAAGAGGATTAAAATGGGACCTTTATCCTTAGATGAGGATTTGAAGTTGGGTACATATAGATTTTTAAAGTATGATGAGATTCAAGAACTTAAAGAGATTGCTAGGCAGGTAAAGGAAAATGAGCAAGAGTAATTATATTATTCCCATCTTTGTTCCCCACTTGGGCTGTCCCCATGACTGTGTCTTCTGTAATCAGCGGGAGATTACAGGTGTTACAAAGGATTTAAGCCAGGAAGAAGTCTTGGCTAAGATCAATGAATATTTAAGCACAATTCCCAAAACAGCTACAAGGATAGAGGTTGCCTTTTATGGAGGTAGCTTTACAGGAATTGACCCCAAATATCAGCTGGAGCTACTATCAGTTGCAAAAATCTTCTTAGATAAAGGGGATATTACTGGGATTAGGTTATCTACTAGACCTGATTATATAGATCTGGAGATATTAGATAGGTTAAAAGAATATGGTGTAGGGACTATTGAATTAGGGGTTCAATCTCTAGACGATGATGTATTAACTGCTGCAATCAGGGGACATAGTAGAGCAGATGTTAAGAAGGCGGTCTCTTTAATCAAAGAGTATGACTTTAAATTAGGGTTACAGGTTATGCCTGGTCTACCTAACAGTACGGAAACTTCTGATTTAGATACAGTAACAGAGGTTATTAAGCTTAATCCAGATTTTGTACGGATATATCCTACCTTGGTCATCAAAAATACTCAATTAGCTAAGCTATATAAAGCAGGTAAGTATGAGCCTTTATCATTAGCCGAGGCAGTTGCTATCAGTGCTCAATTAGTAGAGAATTTCAAAAAAGCTGGGATTGATATAATTAGAGTTGGGCTACAGCCTTCTGAGGGGGTCAATTCTACAGAGGTTTTAGCAGGACCTTTTCATCCTTCCTTTAGACAATTAGTGGAATCTAAGTTACTATTGAATAAAATTGAAGATGAGATTAGAGAAAAAACTATTAATAAATTAGAATTAACGGTTAATTCCAAAGATATCTCCAATCTTAGAGGGCAGAAGAATAGTAATTTAGAGTACTTATATAATCATTACAAACTTCAAGAGATAATTATCAAGGATGATGATACTTTAGCTAGGGGCAAGATTAAAATAAACGTTATTTACTAAATTTTATTTTCTAAATTAGTCATAATATAGCAGCTAACTTACTATATATGAATATAAGGAATAATTAATAGGCTAAATTAAGGGAGGAAATAATATGGAAATATTGAAAGTATCATCAACTTCAAAGCCTAAATCTGTAGCTGGAGCATTAGCTGCTGTAATACGTGAAGAAGGTAGAGCAGAGCTACAGGGTGTTGGAGCTGGAGCTATAAATCAAGCTGTGAAAGCGATTGCCATTGTAAGAGGATTTATAGCACCAAATGGTATAGATTTAGTTGCGATTCCTGCTTTTTCTGAAATTGAAATTGATGGGCAAGAAAGAACTGCCATTAAGTTTATTGTTGAACCAAGATAATTAAAATTAATATCGAATAAAGACTATAACCCTGCTAGCTTTTAAGGTGGGGTTATAGTTTTGTTTATTTTTTGCTATATTTATGTTAAAATAAAATTTGAGCCTATACAAAATACAGAATAAATTTAAGACTAAGTAAAAGCTTAACATAATGTTTTGATGCCTGCTTAGTCTTAACCTTAATCTTAGACTAAAAGTATTACAATAGCTAAACTATAAAAAGAATTTTAAGTTTAATAGAATATATTCTACAAGTCTATATGCAAGAAAGGAGGAAAGTTATGTTTCTTAAAAGTATAACCATTAAAGGCTTTAAATCCTTTGCTGATAGGGTAAAGGTAGATTTTGAGCCTGCTATTACAGGAATTATAGGTCCTAATGGTAGTGGAAAAAGTAATATCTCTGATGCTATCCGTTGGGTATTAGGTGAGCAGAGTGCCAAAACCTTAAGGGGAGGCAAGATGGAGGACGTTATCTTTGCAGGAAGTGGCAAAAGAAGAGCCTTAGGTTTAGCAGAGGTTACCTTGACCCTGGATAATCGTGATGGTGCTCTACCGATTGATTATAAAGAGGTGATTATTGGTAGACGAGTAACCCGTAGTGGAGAGAGTGACTATCTAATCAATAATAATACCTGCCGTTTAAAGGATATTAAGGAACTATTTATGGATACAGGGATTGGTAAGGATGCTTATTCGATAATTGGACAGGGAAAGGTTGAAGCTATTTTAAGTGAAAACTCTGTAGATAGAAGGGAGCTTTTTGAAGAGGCTGCTGGAATCAGTAAGCATAAGAGCCGTAAAGAAGAGGCAGAAAAGAAGTTAGATAGTACAGAGCAGAAGCTACAGCGAATAAAGGATATTATCCATGAAATAGAGAGGCAAGTAGAGCCTTTAGAGAAAGAGTCTAAGAAGGCGAAAAAATATCAAGAGTATAGAAGTGAACTAAAAGAGTTAGAGGTTAACTTACTAGCTAATATTTATTTGGAATTAGAAGAGAAGCTTGACCAAGATATTACTAGTAAGCAACGACTATCTTATCAACTAACTGAGGCAAAATCAGCTGTAAGTGAATATGATTTGAGAATAGGCAAGGAGAAGGAACGCTTAGAGGAGCTAACAGCAGATTCTGACCAGCAAAAGGAGAATATCTTTGAGGCTAAAAGTAGTGTAGAGCGGATTGAGAACAAATTAACTTTGGCTAAACAGCAACAGGATAATATTCTAGAGCAGAAGGGTAGACTAGAGAGTGAGATTAATCGGTTAAAAGAGAGGATTAACTTAAATAAAGAGGAGATTGCCAAAAAAGATAAGAAAGAGATAGAGTTACTAGAGAAGATCAAAGAAAAGTCTTTGTTATTGGATCAGAAGAATAAAGAGTTAGATACTTTATCTAGAGAATTAGATGAGAAATTTGCGGTCAAGAAAGGCTTTCAAGATAATCAATTAAAGCAGATTACTAAAATTAATAGGCAGCAACATCAATTAGAGACAGCAAGTAGAGATATCAGACGTTATCAAGAGGATATAGCTGCTTTAGTGGAGCAAAGAGAGTCCTTAACTAAAGAAGTTGATAAAGCCTTAGAAGAGATGAGAAGTAAAGAGAGTAGACTAGAAGAGATTAAAAAGAACATAAGTGATTATCGTAATGAATATAATAGAGAAAAAACTAACAATAGCCAGCTCCAAGACAGCTTAACTTCCTTAAGGGATGAGTATGAAGAGATAAAAGATAGCTTAAATGCTAAAAGCTCAAGATTAAAGGTTCTTGAAGGGATGGAAGAGAACTATGAAGGCTACTATAGAGGGGTTAAGAATCTATTTAAACATATTGAAGATAGTGAGCAGATAAAAGGTGTTTGTGGGGTAATAGCAGAATTAATTAATACACCCCAAGAGTATGAAACGGCTATTGAAGTCTCTTTAGGTAGTACTTTACAGAATGTTGTTGTAGAGAATGATCAGGTTGCCAAACAAGCAATTAGATATTTAAAGACTAGCAAGGGTGGACGAGCTACCTTCTTGCCCCTTAACTTAATATCTTCTCGCTCTTTAAACCAATCTGAACTCTCTGCCTTAAAGATAGAAGGAGCTATTGGTGTTGCCAAAGATTTAATCAGCTATGATTCAAAATATCAGAATATTATCGAGAACCTCCTTGGTAGGGTAATTATCGCCAAGGATATTGATGCTGCTGTTAAAGTATCCAAGGCTGCTGATAAGAGGGTAAAGGTAGTGACCTTAGATGGTGATGTAGTTAACCCTGGAGGTGCTATGACAGGAGGAAGCCGCAATCAGAACAACAATTTATTGGGGCGTTCTAGAGAGATTGGGGTTTTATCTAATCAGGTTGAAGATTTGACTCTTAAATTAAAGAAAAGAGAAGAATCAGGTCTTAAGGTAAAAGAGAGTTTAGTTGAATCTGAGAATAAATTAGCTAAGGTAGAAGAACAGGTTCACCAACTAGAGCTTAAAGAGGCCAATTACTTAAAGGACTATCAACAGGCTAACAGAGAGGTAGAGCGATTAAGAGGTGAGTTGGCTGCTAAAGACTCTAGAATAAAAGAGCTAAGGCAAGAGATTATCAGTTTAGAGTCTGAGAGCAAAGAGTTATCTCAAGCCTTAAGTAGATTGAACAATGATGATTCTAGTATTAAAGAGAGGGTTATAGAGCTAGAAGAGAAGATAAAAAAGCTAGAGGCAACTAAAGCTTTATACACAGATGAGATTACAGAGCTGAAGGTAAGTATAGCTGCTTTAAGGCAAGAAAAAGGAAGCTTGGCTGAAGAGCTAGAGTCTAAAGAGAAGGCAATAGCCTATGCTAAGGATGAAATTACTAATAAAGAAGAAGAGATAAAACGCTTGATGGATAAGGATAAACAACTTAATTTCAGAAAGCAAGAGCTAGATAAAGAGAAGGAAGAGATGAGCAAGGAGGTTGTCCGCTTAAAGAATCTTCTTGATGAATTTAGAATAGAGATTTCAGAGATTAAAGCTAAGATCAATTCATATCAACAGGAATCTAAGGATATTAGAGCTAGATATGAAAAGCTACAAAAAGAGTATAATAAGATTGAAATTGATGTAGCGCAGTTGCAGGTTAAACTAGAGAATATTCAAACTAAGTTGCAAGAGGAGTATGAACTGAGTATTGAAGCGGCAAGTGTTGATATTAAAAAGATT
>Ga0163224_100044_pt1 | contig 19433 bp, 17 predicted proteins | sample MSEWel2016_03_03_FD_113141 | JGI IMG/M metagenome (GOLD analysis project Ga0163224, IMG submission 113141) | Subsurface microbial communities from deep shales in West Virginia, USA - MSEEL Well Study Marcellus 5H_2016_03_03 ... | reverse complement strand
CTTTTTATTTACTCATTTCTCTAATTGCATATCTTAATAAGTAAGAACAAGCCATTCCTATTCCAGCTATTACATATAAATCTCTTTCCCCTGTTCCCATAGCAATATAACGAGTAATCATAATTGCTACTACTCCTACTAACATCACAGGAGCGATATTAATTTCTTCCCCTTCAACCCTCTCATCAGCATCACGAATCACTTGTCCTTTACCCAAAGCCCAAGCTCGACCAGGAACACCTTTACTCTGGTTAGCTATATCTTCAGGACTTACCATACACCCCAAATTCTTAGCTACATAAGTTCCTAGTTTTAGTCTATACTTTCTATGAATCGGCTTAACTCTAATCTTCTGTTTACCCCACAATAGCTTTTTGACCCTCTCCTTAAATTGTCCTACCCCAGCTAAATAGACAGTATTCCAATTACCCAAGTGAGTAAAGAAAATAGCCTGTTTAGGTGAACTATTTTCTAAATCATCAATAAATACAGCAACCTTAGTATGAGACTTTAAAACCTCCTGCTCTAACTCAGCCACCTTCTTCTTATTAACTGTAATATCAAGCTTCTTAGCAATTCTTTTGACAATCTCCCCTCTGGTCTCATTACAAGAGACATAGACCTTATTTCCTTGATAATTACAATAAGCCCACTTTAATAGCTCAGTCTTACCAATCCCCTTCTGACCCACTAAAATAAAGGGAGTACTACTCTTTAAGCGAGGTAATATCTCTCTTTTTAATAAATTATCTCTGCCAATTAATTTTCTTACTTTAATCTCCTCCATACTACTCACTCCTCATTTTTTTATTTTTACATCAGCATTACTTCTAATTTTCTTTTAATCTTATTAATCTCTGCTTTAATCTTTACAAGTTCTTCTCTGACATCATGGTAAGCATCAATACTCCTAGCCCCATTAGTAGCTATCAAAGCCCTTAAATATGTCTCCTTCTCCCTTAAAACCTCTACACTATCCAATGCCACTTCCAATTCATTCAGCAGCTCAGCACCTTGATTGAGAAAGTCCATCTGCTCTTCTTTGATTTTCTTTCGTCTATCACCATTAAAGATAGGAACCTCCATCTTTGCTTCTCCTCCATACTCCCCATCTTCATATAGGATTGTACTGATTTCCACACTTAAATTAGCCTTACCATATAGTTCATCAGCTTTCTTTTTCAGCTCTTCCCAATACTCATCAACACTCAATTCTTTACTCTCTTCTTGATTTTTAATTTCTAATTTTTGATTCTGGTTTTTACTTTGTGCCATTGTTACCGAACTGACTGACGTAATTAATATCAATACTAAGAGTAAAACCTTGACTTTTTTCAACTAATCCACCCCCAATTAATTCAGTTAAAAGTTAATAACTCTTAACTATCAAGCACTTTCGTTACATCTTTATCTATTTCAGTCTTAGCATAAATCTGAGTTGTACTAATCGAACTATGCCCCAATAACTTCTGAATCTCTCTAAGTTTAACCCCTCTTTTTAATAACATAGTGGCGAAGGTATGGCGTAGGCTATGGAACTTCTCATAACCAAGCTGCCTTAAATAATAATCTACAGTCTGCTGCTTCTGTTTGTAACCACCTCTACCCTCAGCTTTAAACTTCTTTAAAGACTTCAATAACCACTCAGGAGCAGGAACCTTTCTCTCCTTATCGCCTTTACCAATCACAGTTACAAATTCTTCATCAAATTCAACAGTCTGAATCTCAGAGATTCTAAGTCCACACATTAGCATTAAAGCCAACCAAACACCCTCACGTTCTCCTTGATTAATCAACTCTTTAGCATGATTTTTAATCTTTTCAAAACTATCCTCACTCTTGGCTTTAGGGATTCTAGCCTTACCCCGACCTAATACAATCTTTTCTAGCTCAATATAGAGCTTAGAATAGTCATCCCTTAAATACCACTTAGCCAATTGGCGTAAAGCACTCACTCGTCGCTTAACAGTATTTATATCCTCACCAGCATTAGCCTCTTCAATATCCTTTAAACTTAAATTATAGATGGTCTTATTTTTAGCCTTAGCAATTTTACCCCAATACTTTAAATCAGACTTATAGCCGATAATAGTCCTCTTACTTCTTCCTGCCGACTGTAAGAATAAAAAGAAGCTATCTAATTTCTTAGGTCGCCCTCGTTTACCACTAACTTCTTTAACATTTGGCTGATTAAATTCTTCCTGTACTTGGTTACTTCTAACCACCTCTTGTTCATTGTTTATTGTTTCTTGTTCCTCTCCCTGATTGCTACTTCTCAATTCGACCTGATCAATTACCCCTTCTTCTGCTTCTGAAAGTGAATCTAGTTCTTTACCATCTTTAAATATTTTTCCATCAATTATCTCTATTCCAGCCAAATCATCATCCTTATTATTAAAACCTAACATCTTTTTAAATAAATCCAGCATCAAATTTCCTCCCTATCAGAAATATCTTGTTTCAATACACATTGTAACAAGTCAGAAAACAAAGCCTATAACCATGCTATTTCCGCTATTATATATATAGTAAATAAATATATAAAAATAATGTTATTGTGGTAGTAGCGGTAGTGAAAAAGACGAACAATTTTCTAGTTTTTCTAACTTATATTTATATCTATATTTGGATAATTTTGTTATATGATTATCATATCATAAATTTAAAATAAAATGGATTATTAGAGCTAATTATTTATGAGTATTGAATTATTCAATGCAAAATAGTATCATAAACGACCCTTTATGGTACTTTGAATTTTTAATTGATTTTATTATCATTTGCAGTTAAAATAAGTACCATAAATAGTACCATAATTAAATTAGTTCCATAATAAATTGATAATGGTTTGTGGGACGTAGGAGGGTCGTTATGAACAAATTTTTTGGCTATGGGAGGGTTTCGACTAAGGAGCAGAACCCTGATTTACAGATAAATGCTTTAAAAGAAGCAGGTTGTCACTCCTCAGATATTTATATCGAGAAGATATCTTCTCGAAAGAAAGAGCGACCTTTATTTAAAAAGGTAATGAAGTTACTTGAAGAAGGTGATACTTTAATTGTCTGGAAGCTCGATCGGATAGGTAGGTCTGTTAAAGAACTAGTCACTATTTTAGAAGAGTTGATGGAGAGAGAGGTTGATTTAAAAATCTTAACTGGTCCACTAGTAGTTGATACTACCACAGCTCAAGGTAAGCTTATGTACTCCATTATAGCTGCTTTTGCAGAATATGAGAGAGAACTCAATAGGGAAAGGACTTTAGCAGGTTTGGAAGCTGCTAAAAAGAGAGGAGTTAAGTTAGGACCTAAGTTTAAGTTAACAGATGAAGATGTTGAGAAGATGAAGCAGATGAGAGAGGCAGGAATGAGTGTGAAGGATATCATGGATTACTTTGATATCAGTAAGAGTAGCTATTATAGATATATGAAGAAGGTATATTCATGTGAAGCGTAGATAATATCTTATAACTTATTATTTAAATTAGATTTATCAGAAGATTGGTTTGAAAGAATACAAGAGAAATTTACAAATTTAAGGAGAATTATTTAAATCTTTTTAAATAAAAGTAGAAAATCATTTCTTTTTATGTTATAATTCCTTTGTGATGCCTGCGATGCATAGGAAAGGAATGGTTAATATGGAAGTGAAACCTGTAATAAGAGAAACATTAGATTATTTAAATAATAATGATTATTTAATTAATAAAGAAATATTAGAAAATGATGACATAGTTAATCAGATAGAAACTGCTTATTATTTGAAACTATTTCCTGAAAATGAGAATGAGCTTAACTTAGATACTATTGAAATAGAGAATAGAAGGTATTTAGGTAGTAAGTCAAAACTAATAGATTTTATAGGTGAAATAGTAGACAAATATTGTGGCAGTTATTCTTCTTTTTTTGATCTATTTGGTGGAACTGGTGTGGTTTCTGCAAAGTTTAATAATAGTAATACAAAGATAATTATTAATGATTTATTAAAATCTAATTATATGTCATATAAAACCTGGTTTGATGACTCTAAATATGATTTACAGAAGATAAAAAAATTATTAATAAAATTTAATAATATAAAGCCTGAAAACGAGAACTATGCCTCTAAACATTTTGGAGGAAATTTTTTTAGTTATGAAAATGCTATAAAAATTGGTGCTATTAGAGAAAGGATAGAAGAACTCTATAAGACTAAACACATAAATGAAAGAGAAAAATATATATTGATTACATCTTTAATTTATGCCTTAGATAAAGTAGCAAATACCTGTGGACACTATGATGCATATAGAAAGAAACTTGATACAACTAAGAAGTTAGAATTGTGTCTACCAGATATAAATGATCAAATTAATAAAGGTAATAAAATTTATAATATGGACTCTAATGAACTAGTAAGATTCCAAAGTGCAGATATAGTTTACATTGATCCTCCTTATAATTCTAGACAATACGGAGATGCGTATCATTTATTAGAGAATATAGTTAATTGGGATAAGCCTGAAGTAACTGGAGTAGCTAAAAAGATGGTAGATCGTAAGGATATTAAAAGTAAATATTGTACAGTCTCAGCTCCAGAAGCATTTGAAGATTTAATTTCTAATATTAATGCTAAATACATATTAGTTTCTTATAATAATATGGGTAAAAAAGGAGCAGGTAGATCACAAGCTAAAATTTCTGATGAAGAATTAATAAATATTTTAAAGCAAAAAGGTAAAGTGACAATTGAGGAAAAAGATTATCGTTACTTTACAACTGGTAAATCAAAGATAAAAAATCATAAAGAAAGAATTTTCGTGTGTAAAGTAGAGCAAAAAAAAAGAGTCTTTATTAAAACTGTAAAATCAAATAATAACATAAAATCTCCTTTAAACTATACAGGAGGAAAGTACAAGCTACTTCCTCAATTAAAAGAATATTTTCCACCTAATATTGATAACTTTTATGATGTATTTACAGGTGGTGTTAATGTAGGGATTAATGCTTTAGCAAATAAGATAAAATGTATAGATAAACAAGAGAAGATAATTAGTTTATATAATATGTTTAAACATAATGCTTTATCAGCAGTAGAGGATAAGATCGATGAATTAATAGAAAAATATAAATTATCTAATACTTCAAAGTATGGTTATGAACATTATGGAACAGATAGCAGTACTGGTGTTAGTAAATTTAACAAAGAAAATTTTTTGAAATTAAGAGAAGACTTTAATAATTATAAAGGTAAAGATAAGTTAGAATATTTATCAATGTTCTTTACATTAATAGTTCATTCATTTAATAATCAGATTAGATTTAATAATAGTGGAGAATATAATATACCTGTAGGAAAGAGAGATTTTAATAGCTCTCTAAGAAAAAGGGTAAGAGCATATATAAAGGAAATAAAAAATAAAAATATTCAATTTATTGCTCAAGATTTTAGAGATATTAATATTGATGAAATCAAAAAAAATGATTTTGTTTATCTAGATCCACCATATTATATTGGAGTTGCAAGTTATAATGAAAACGGTGGATGGACAGAAAAAGATGAACTTGATTTATTAGATTTTTTAAATAACTTAAATAATAGAAATATTAGATTTGCTTTATCAAATGTTTTAGAACACAAAAATGAAGAACATACTATATTAAAAAAATGGATAAAAGAAAATAACTATTGTGTCAATTATTTAGACTTTGATTATAAAAATTCTAATTATCAAAAAAAGGATAGAAATACAAAGACAGTAGAAGTATTAGTTACTAATTATTAAATTAGTTAGAAAGAGAAATTATAAATTAACAGAAGCACTTTGTCTTTAAAGACAAAGTGCTTCTTTATTGATTGTTTATATTTATATTCTATTTAATCTAGGTTTTAAAACTTCATTATACCACTTAAACCCATCTATTTCTGGATGGTTAAATGATTGATCTAATATATCTTTCAATGACTTATAATTAAGACTATTATTAATTATATCAGTTATATCATCAATACTTAAAGGAATAATCTTTAAGCCTTCAACAAATTGGCTAGTATCGATAGTATTATAAAACTTTAAGTCTTTATATGCTCTGAAATTAACCAATACATTAGGATCTAAATATGGTGCAATAAATATAGCATAGGAATTATTATTTTTATCCATCATATATTTTCCTAAATGCCTTGTTACTGGTTCTAATTCAAGCCTTCTTTGATTTGTATTCTCAGTAAGCGTAACCTCAATAATTAAATCATGGTCAAAGTATTCAAATTCTATATCGCCCATTCCGCCATTAGCAAATCTTACAGGTAATAGGTTTGCATCTAATTTTAAATTTAAGAAGTTACTTAAATCGCCTTTTTGACCACTTATCAGATACCAGCTAATTCCTATTAAATATTCAAATATAGTAGGAATATCTGCATCCCATTCTATATAATCTTTTACATCATCATCATTTCTATCTCTAATATTAATTAATAGTTTAGTTAATTGATCTCTATTAAAATGGGAGGCTATTAAATTATTGAACCTATCTACTCTTTGATTAGTGATAATTTCTTTTAATTGATCTTTTAAGTTACCAACTTTGCTTACATCAGGGTATTTAGCTTTAATTTCAGTATACAGCTCATTTAAATCAACATTTAAATATTTACTTATAGCTTTCAAATCTTCTTGATTGCTATAGAATTCATTAAAATATTCTGCTTCGTTATAATCATAAAGTAAATCTTCTTCTATTAAATTATCTATATTCTTCTTAAAATAGAAGTGTGGAATAGTATCTAATTTGATTTTATTATCTTTTATTAAGAATATATCAGTTAAAGTTATAAACCTTTTATTTAAGTCATAGTATTCTTCAAGATTGGCTTTCCATTTACAAATATGGCAGGTGTAGAAAAACTCTTCTTTAAATTGATTAAGGCTATTTGCTGTCATCAAATTAGTATTTTCAAAGAATGTTATATTATCATTGGATATAGAGTTACTTGTTCTTGGTGTTTGAGTAGTGTTAATTAATGATTCAAATATTTTAGGTTTTGCTTTTGAACTTCCAAAATTATCCTTAATCACTTTAATTATATTAAATAATTTTTCTTTTTTTTGATTATTATTTAAATTTGGTTTTAAATGATTATAATTTAGTATTTCTTTATATAATTTATAATACTTCTTAGCATATTTTGGACTTTTTCTATTCATCATAGTAATTAAAAAATCATCCATAGAAATATTATTTTTTGATTGGAGTAAATTTAGTGCTTCCTGATAATTATCCATCTCACTTATTTTTTGTCTGATTAAATTATCTATATTGAATCCACTTTCTCGTGATTCTTTTATACGTCTAACATCTTCTTTTAGTTCTTCAGTAGTTTTAGCTAATGGAATAATATATACTAATTCATCTTTTGTTATGTATTCTAATTTAGCACATGCATATAACAAGGTTAAAAATGGTTTTATCTTAAAGTCAAAATAACTAGAATTAGTAAGTTCTAATTTTAAAAATTGTTTTAAGTATATAAAACTATCATTCCTTATAAAAAACTCATTATCATTATTATAGTCCTGATTTTTAGCTATTTCATATATCCTCTCACCAACTTCTGTTAATCTTCTTTCCTCATTAATAAGTCCTAAATCTTTTAAAGCTGATGTTTTCTGTCTAGCATCTTTTTTAGGTTTACTAGCTGTTTCTTGAGCTAATTTGTTTTTAACAAGTGAATCAAAATAGATTGATTGTAATTCTTGCCAAGACTTATTTGGATATTCTAAAAATAACTCCTTTAAAAGTAATAATTGTTTTTCAATTTTATATTTTAGTTCAGATACTCTAAAGCTAGTAGTTCCAATAGACCATTGATATGTCTTAAATTTAATTTTATCTAAATCAATCATTTTATTCCTCCTCTGTGTAACATGATTAATTATATCTTTTTTGAAGTTGTTAATTTCTTTTCTATATCTTTTATATAAGGATTCTAAGTAACCCATATCCCATATAAGTACATTGAATTTTACCATTAAGTAACTTTTATCTATCCAGTGTATATATTGTGGAGCAATTATTAATATATGTTCAATATCTAAATTTTTATTAGGTAAACTTCTCCAAAAGTTTTTGGTTTTTAATAAGGTTACAATTTCAAAATAACTCTCGCAATTTATTATTTTAATAATAGTCTTTTTATGTAATTGATTAAATCCTCTAGGAGCATATCCATCAATATCAAATGATTTATTTCTACTTAATAGTTCTTTATCAAAGTGTATTAGTTGCTCCCAAGTAATAAGTTTTTTGTTTTGACTTTCTAAATGAACATTAGTAAGATTTAAAATTAAATTTTTTATTAGTAATTCAGAATCATTTTGATTATTGTCTTTTTTTATTTTATCAATGATTTTTTCTAGGGTCATTGTATATGTATCACCTTATTCCTGATTTATAATTATAATGATTTAGTTATCAAATAGTTACATTGTTATAATTTTTTTCTATGAAAAACATTAATCTCCTTTAATTTAATAAGAATATATTAATTTTAAGCAACAATTATTTATGTATATCCATAAAAAAATAAATACTTATATATATAAGTATTTATTTCAGATTGATGAAAAACCCCCACTAAAAAATTAGTGAGGGTTTTTCTATAGCTAATTTTAGTTAAAATTGATTTAGAGAACAATGAAAATTTAATATTTTTACCTGAATTTAGAAGAATAGAGTTCTTTTCTCTATAATTAAGAACTCTTGTTATTTTCTTCATATTTTGAACCGCTGCTGTTAACAAGCATTGTTCTTCAACATTTTTCTTTCCACGCATGTGACAATAACGAAGTCCATGTAGATTTTTTCCATCTGCAAAACTTCGCTCAACAGTTTCTTTTCTTTTTTTATAAATACCTTTACCTTTTTCTGTTTTCATGAATTCTCTCACATCTTCTTTATGATGTTCCCAAACATGTCTTCTTATAGTACGGAAACTAGCTTTTTCAGATAAGCACTTTTGCTTAAGAGAACAATTTTGACATATTTCTTTAGAACATACATATTCACTATAACCTATTCTAGTTGTTGTTCTATAGTTTAGCACCTGTCCTGCGGGACAGGTATAAATATCTTTTTCTGATATATAATTAAATTTGTTTTTAGTATACTTATATTTTATATGAGGACCTAATCTATAAGCTATTGCTCCCTGAATATCTCTATGGGCTAATTCTTTACAAATATAATTTGTATAATATCCTGCATCTAATCCTACATATTTAGTTTCAAAATCAAATTTCTCTATTTGTTTATCTAATATATTTAAATAAGGGTCAACATCATTTACATTTCCTGCAGTTACAGTTACATCTGTTATAATGTTATATTTTATATCAACTGTTCTGTGGTCGAGATAGAAAAAACCTTTAGGTTTTCTATCTCGGAACATATAACCACTATCTGGGTCAGTTGTGCTGACTTTTTTCTCTTTAATTTCAGGTTTATGTTCCTTTTTTTTTAAAGGTTTCTTGCCATGTTTTTCTCTTTCTTTAGTAACTGCTTCATCTAATTCTTCAAGATATGATTTAGGCTCCTTTAAATATTCTTTCGATTCTAGATTTCTTTTATTAGCATTAGCTTTTATATGTGTTGAATCTGTATATAATACTTTGCCACTAACTAAATTATGAGATATAGCTTGTCTAACAATCTCATCAAAAATTTGTTCTGCTATATTTGCATCTCTATATTTTCTTCTACGATTTTGACTTATGGTAGAATGATGAGCTATTTTATCTGTTAATGAATATCCTAAGAACCAGCGATAAGCAACATTGACTTCTATATCCTTAACTAATTGTCTTTCAGAACGAATTCCATATAAATAACCTATAAATAGCATTTTAAATAAGATTATAGGATCAATACATGGTCTTCCATTATTTTTACAATATAAATCTTTTGTTATATCAGTAATAAAAGTAAAATCTATGTATTTATCAATCTGTCTTAGCAGATGGTCTTCTGGAACTAATTGTTCTATTGTTATAAATTCGTATTTTTGTTGTTTTTTCTCTTGAGATACAAACATAATTATATTCCCCTTTTAAATATATTATTGCTTATATTATATCATAAATAGCAAAGGCTGTTGACAATAACTTTGTCAACAGCCTGAAATAAATACTTATATATATAAGTATTTATTTTAAATTTATTAACTTTACCTCAAAATCTAAATCTATTTAACTTCAACATTATCTTCTAAAAAATCAATCGCAATTCTAACAATCTCCGATTTATCTTTTCCAGTAATTCTAGCCAATCTATCTATCGCATCAATCTGCTTCTGTTCAAAATAAAATCCTCTATAAACCTTCTCCTCTTTTCTCTCACTTTCCAGTACTAGTTTATTACCAGTGGAATCTTTTTTACTTTCACTATCGTTATTGATTTTGTTTTTGCTAGTACTAGTGCTAGTGTTTTTATTAACTTTATCCTTCTTTTTTAATCCAGGAATCTCCCCCAAAATATCATTAACTTGTTTACTCAAAGTTACTCACTCTCCTTAGTACATCATAAAATTGTTTTTTAGCTTCCTCATCATATTCATAGATAGTTTTACCTTCATTACTTGCTTCTGTAATTTTAGTTCTTCTAGAGATTGGATTGGATACTATATCTAGTCCATCAAAAGCTTCCATTAACTTTTCTAAGTTTTCTTTACTTTCATTAGTACGCTTGTCCATCATATTAGGTACAATTAATTTAATCTTATCACTGCTTATTCTTAGTCTATCTAAATATTGATATATGTTCTTAACACCTTTAATTGAAGCAGCTTCTAATTGGACTGGTACAATAAGATCATCTACATAATATAATACTGCATCATTAATTCTTCCAATCTCTGGACTACAATCAATTACTACATAATCATAATCCATTCTTTCTGCATCTTCCAAAGCATATCCCATTACTACATTTAGATTTGGTTCTCTGTGAAATTCTGATTTAATAACATCATATTCAGAGTTAGGTAATAAATCTAAATTGGTTCTAGCCTTGATTACACACTCTGCTAATTTAGCAGGATATCTTTTATCAATTAAATTAAAGAATGTTTCTTTATAGCTATCTTCTGAAACACCTAACATCAAGCTACAATCATTTTGGTTATCCATATCTACAAGTAATACTTTATATCCTGCTAAAGCTAGTCCATGTGCTAATTGAACACTGATAGTACTTTTACCTACCCCACCTTTATTATTAAAAACCGCTAACTTCTTCATCTAATACCTCCTTATGATTTTGCTAATAACATTATAATTGATTTTGAATTTAATATCAAGAGTGATATCACAATCAAAAGCAACATTACTAGCAATATTGCTAGTGCTAGTAAAAGTATATTTACTTTTAAAAAATATTATCATTAACTATAACGTAGCAAGATTTAGTTAAATCAAAACCCGAATTTAACTAAACCATGCTACTAAAATCCAATCAATTTTTCTTTAAGTATCCTTGTCAAAATAGCAATATATCATAGTATTAAAGTAAATCAAGCCCTCTGAAAAAATATCAGAAGGCTTGATTTAAGATCAAAAGAGCATCTATATCCTAATAAGGAAAGGAGAGGTCAGCAAAGCAAACCCACCTTTGCCCACCTCTCCTAAAAGCACGCCCATTTCGTTCAGTTCCGCTGGAGAAGCTACAACCTGCAAGACCAGCAGGACACGGTATCTTCTCCAGCTCCACTTCACTCAATAGGCTAAAGTCAAAGTCAAAACAGTTCTATCGACGCCAGCCAACACAAGCCCATGGTTTCCCTCATTCCCTCCCCCCAAACCCCCTACCCATTAACTCCCTTCCTAGACAGGCTCGACAGAGCACTTCGCCAATAAGGAGCTATCTTAAATGGGGGGAGGGAAGATTGAGGGACACCATTTGGGGCGACAGGAAATCTCACAGAATTTCCCGTCTGTCCCCAGCTTGTGTTGGCTGGCTACCTTTCTGCTCCCCTGCTTCATTCTATAAGAAAATGCCGAGCAAACCCACCTCGGCACTTTCTTATTTCATTTCGCACCCACCCCAGTCATCTTCTGCCTTCTGAGTAAGGTAGGTGTCCCATAAAATCAAGTGAAAAAAGTAAAAAATCACCCTATAATAAATTGATAAAACCGTAAACTTATTAGTTTTTAAATTGTTTAATTTATATAGGGTATATTAGAATTCGTTTATTTAATCTGAAAAACTACTTTCTTTATTTATTATTTCATTAAATGAATTTGTAATATTTTCTATAGTTTGTTGAATTAACTGTAATTTAGGATCTTTAGCCTCAAATTTTTTTAAAACTATTTCTTTGTTATTTTGAATAAAAAATGTCAATTGTTGTACATACTCTGAAAGATCAATATCTGTAGACGTATCTATTTTAATATCATCTCTATCAAAATTTGAAAAATTTAATATAATATCGTCATTATCTTTATTTAGTTCAATATCTATAGTTATGCTATTCATACTAATCCTCCCTATTTAATAATTTTGAAATATTATACTTTCTAGCTCTATTATCAAAAATATATTCACCACCATCTAAAACACCACAAATATTTCTTTGAGAAGACTCATTTTCTAATTTTACTTGTGAGTAGGATATTTTATTATTCTGATTTTCTGCAAAAATAATAGATTCTGCATCTCCATAAACAACTATTGCAGGATTATGTGTAACAAGAAATAGTTGTTTTTTAAATTTCAATTCCCTAATTAAATCTACTAATTGATCTGAAATGAATTTATTACCTAGATTATCTTCAGGTTGATCTATCAATATTAAATTTGAAGAAGGGTTATTAAGAATTACCTGCAAATATTTCTCTGAATTATAACCAGGACTATTATTCTTTGAATTAGAACCATCTTTATATTCAAGGAAATCATTCGGTTCTTCATACCAACTAAGTAAACTTGAAAGTTGTGAATTAGTTTTCTTTTTAAAGCTATCAGGTCGATTATCTTTATGATTTTTCACAGAACTATTACCATATAAAAGATTTAATAAACTTAAATAAAAACTTTTATTATCACTTTCATCATCTTTTATTCCACTCCTAATAAGAGAACTAATCTCATCTTGTTTCTGGACTTCTAAACAAAGCTTATTTCCTAAATCTAATTCAATACTTTCTTTATGAGAGTAATCATAATTTTCTATTGAGCTACATGCCTTATTTAGTTTAACTAAAGAATTAAATAGATTCCTTATATCTTGGAACATATTTTTTATTGACAATTTAGCTTGAGCCTTTTCTTGTCCTTCAGTGGTTAATTCAGAATTTGCAGTCTTAATATTTTGATTAACTTCTTTTAAGAATAGATCAATCTTAGTTCTATATGCAATAGTATCTTTTAGTTCTTGTTTTTTGCTATTGAGTAAAGTTTCAAAATTATTAATTTTCTGTAGTTCGTCTGATGTAAAAGAAAAATAATCTATTTTTTTAAATTTTTTAACCTCATCAAGTAAATTAGTTATTATAGTTTTATTAGTAGTAAGATTTTCTAACTTTTCATAGTCCTTTTTGATTTTATTTGTATCTACTTTAATAAGAAATTCACTACTTAAAACCCTTTCTATTATACGATTATGCAGAATTATATTTTTTGTTATATCTAAGTCAAATACATTTTTATATTCCTTATGCAAATCTTTAATTTTTTCATTTAAAATATCTTTTTTATTTGAAAACTCTTCTTTAGCTTGGTTGTACAGTTCAATCTTGCCTGTCTTTTTTGCCAACTCTTCAAGTTTATTATTTTCAAAATAATTTACAATATCTCCTTGATTGATTTGTACAATTGATGTATCTATTGTGGTTTTTATATTACTAAATTCATCATATTTAGATTTGATTTTTATTTCTGCTCCGTCTAAAATAGAATCATATTTGCTATTCTTTTTAAGAGTATCAATACTTCTGTTCAATATATCCATTAGTAGACTTTTACCACTGGAACGACCTCCAATAATAACATTTAAATGTGAACTAAACTTTAATGAAGTATCATTAATTTTAGAACTTGACTTAATATCTAATGATTCTATGTAGTTTCTATTTTGATTAAGAGTTTTGAACTCAGAACTAGATCGAATCCTTGATTTAGGATCAATAAATGCTAATCTAAGAGTTTCGTAATTTTTACTACCTTTTATATAATAAAAATCATGGTCTCCATTATTCCCTTTATGAATACAAGGATACTTTTCAATGTTGTGGTTATCAGAAAACTCTATATAAGCATAATCCTCTTTGTTTCTAAAAGCTTCATGTAACACTTTATCAAAATTTTCATTATACATCTGTTTGCTTTTTTCTGCTACTTTTTCAAGTGGACTTTGAAAAAGAATAATCATTTTCTGAGCTTCTTCTATTTCGTCGTCTTCATAACCTTTTATAATACTATTTTTACTATTACCGGCATGAGGGATAAGAAAAAAATCATCATTGGAAAAAACATTAACAAGTTCATCAATACTCACTGTTCTCTTTTTTATATTGGCATTTTTCTCTTCATATATTTTTTCTAATCTATCATTTACATCAACTGCTTTCTCATAGTTACAATAATTAAATATAAGAAGTGAGTGGTATGTTTTCTCTTTACGTTCAATATCCAACTCAACTCCAAGTAATAAAAGAGGATCACTTTTGGAATTATGATTTTTATAATACTTCTTATAGGCAGGTAGGTTAATAATATTATGATCAGTTAGTGAAAAAATTTGAACATTTTGCTCTACTAGTTTTTCGTATAAGGTTTCTATCGAAAAACTTCCTTTGTAATCTCCTTGCTTGGTTCTTTTACTCCAATCAGTATGAATATGTAAATCAATTTTTTGCCAATCAGAATATATATTACTCACTCTTTACACCTCCATAGGGACATTTAAATACTTTTATTAGTCATATATTAACTTGCTATATTTGATAATTTAGAAATATTTCTATTAACTATATCTTTATGACATACTTAATAAGTACCTAAGATCAAAATAATTCACACAATTTATATTCTTTATTTATTTTACTAAAATTTTTCTTAAGTCCTAGTCTTTTCTCGAATTTAATTTTACTTTTATCTTCAAAAAATATTTCTCCATAATCTTTAATGAATTCATCAGTTTTTTTCTCCATCACATAATTCTCCATTTAAAATAATTTAGCCTAACTAATATGTTAAGGAGATATATAGTTAATACTTTTTTTCTCACAATTACTAACATAATTAACCATTAAGCTGGCTATTCCTTCAAAAAGTTAACATTCATCATATCATTTAACTTTTTACCAAAATATGTAACAAAAAAACCAGCCCCTAATTTAACATTACAGGGCTGAACTTAGTATCAACTTTGTTTACCTAGTGTTATTGTTATCCTTCGAGCAGTAATCATTCCTGCACAGACCAGCAGTAATAATTACAGCTCTTCGGCAAAACCTGCTATTAGGGTAAACAAGCATCTAATAACCAAAACCAGATAATTTAACTTTTTTCTCAAAATATCAAAATTAAAGAGGATATTCTAAACTTTTCTTCAAATAAGAACTTTATATTATTAAAAAGGGTGATTATAATGAGCTTTAATCTATCAAAATTTAAATTTATGGCTTCAGGATATCTATTATTAAATATCTTGATTTCAATAATATTATTTAATTACCATTCTATAAATATAATCAGACTTATCATATTCTTTGATATTATTATCCTACTCATTATTTTAGTCTATATGATCGGAGCATTAATCACAGAACAAGTCAGCTATAAAGGACTGCTCTATACTTTTTTAACTATCATTTCTTTAATTATTGGTTCAAATTTAACCTTTGAAACCATTTTAAAGTTGATTTAACCTTGTTATCATCAAAAAATAATATAATCCTTGCAATCTTTCGCAAGGACTTGTAAAATATAGATAATATATTAACTTTTAATTTGAACTTTACACATTAACAATAAAATAGAAAAAACCACTACTTCCATCGGTTGGCTGCCTTTTGGAAAAAGTAGTGGTTCTCATATACGTATTGTGAACTAACGTATATATATTATACATTAGTTAGATATTTTAGTCAAGACTAATTAAGTATAATAAAAAATAGTAAAAAATTAGCAAATTCTAAGAGAGTTTTTAGGCAGTCAGCCTAGGAACTCTCTTTTTTTGTATATAAATCAACTAGAAAGGAGTGAAATACTTATGAAATCTAAGCACTTACAGGAATTTTTAGAGTTATTTATCCCTACTAAAAAGAAATATCACCGACTAGCAGAAGCTAGAGAAGATTTCAACTCTAAGGGCTTCTCAATGGTATTAGGTTACAATTTTGAGAACAATCCTATGTTTGCAGATTTGGGTGTCCAAGAAGACCCTAAGAACTTAGGAGAATTGAAGAGTCTACATATTGCAGAAGGATCTGATAATTATTTCACTCCTAACCTATTCTTAGGAAATCAATTTGATAAGTCTAAGAGAAGCAGAAAAGAGGGTCAAAAGGTCTGCTGGTTACAAGATATATTCCTTGATATTGACAGTACAGGAGGGATCACGGACCCAGCAGAAGCCCAAAATGTACTATATGAAGCCTTGCAAGATTTAGGTATTCCTAGACCAAGTGCTTTAGTCCATACCTCAACTAATCCAAGTGTGAGGTTACAGGTTCATTGGCTAATAGACCCATTATGGATTTATGACAATCGCCAAGGAACCATTGACCACGTTCAGCTTAAAGAATGGTACAGGGTAGTAGTGCAATCTTTAGCTGCTAGTTTAGTTGAGAAGTTGCCAGAGTGGGAGCTAGACGTTGCTAGAACTATGGATATTACCACTTATGCTAGGCTGCCTTATAGCTATAATCAGAAAACAGGTCAGAGAGTTGAGGTCTTAGATTTGAGAGCTAAAAGATGGGTACTAGAAGATAAGTGGATTACTAATCTGATTAAAGAATACTGCAAGCAAACTAAGAGCTTTAAAGTAGCAATTAATAAAGAGATTAAGCTATTAGAACATCCACAAATTAAAGTATTGCTAGAAGGGGTAAGTGAGGGTTATCGAAATTCAGCCCAATATGCCCTAGCTTTAGCCTGCAAATATGATAATATCAGTCTAGAAGAAGCAACTAAGATAATCCTAGAGCAGAATAAGAAGTGTCAGCCAGCAGAACGAGAGAATAAGGTCAGAAGTATTATTAAAAGTGCTTATCGTAGCATTAAAGGGGTATCTAGTATCAGAGTAGCAGAGATAGTTAGCGATATCACAGGGCAGGAAGTCAAGCCAGACCCAGCCCTATTTTTAGCCTGCCAAGAAGAAATAACTATCAAGCCTAGAAAGAAGAACCGAGGAATTTATACACCTAAAGAATTAATGGTTAGAAAGGTAGTCAAAAAAGCCCTAGAGATAATTAGAGCAGGAGCTAAGGTCTTACCATCAATTAAAGAGATGGCGAAGTTAACAAAGGTAAGTGCAGGAACTTTGCGAAGTCGAGGTATCTGGAAGAATATCATCAGGATTTTAAAGACTCTAGGCTTACAATTAAATAAAGAAGCCCATTACCATCACAAGTATATAATCCTTGAAAGAGGGAAGCAAGTACTTAGAGAGGCTAATAGTAGTGTAATTAATCTGGACAAGCTAGAGAGGGTTTTAAGAGCCTACAATGACTATTCTGTAATTGATATGCTAGAGCAGAAAACAGAGCAACAGATTAACTCATTCATAGAGTTACTAACTGCTGAAATAATGGGGACTTCTCCACCGTAAGAACAGTTAAAAGTGAAGAGTAAGAGTGATATTCAAAAACTTTTAATTTTTAACTACTCTAGGGGGGGTATCGCAAATACCCTATATAGACTTATAGCAGAGGTTTTCCTCTCTTTGTGTTTATCTTTTTCAGTTTATTAGGATATAAAAAAGAATAGGTAGTTAGTGTAGTGAGAGTTTATTTTACTAATAGGTTCTGATTTCAAGAAGTTAGAGAAGAGTGATATATTATATAGATTTATAGGTTTACTTTCTTATCTTTTGGGTATTCTATTTCCTGTTCTATTATTTAGGATAGGAGGTGTAGAGACTTGGAAGAATCTATAGTTAAGTTCTTTCATCTATTGAGTGAAGAGGTAAAGGAGTTACCTAAGGGGTTAGGCAACTCAAAGTTAATCAGTCAAGTATTGCAGGATTCTGATGTTCTAGCAGATACGATTAATAATGTTGCTGATGCTATTAGTAATAGTAACTATTCAGAGGTGGATAGGATTAATAAAGTATTGAAGGAATCACAAGAGAGATTAACTTATTAGGTACTTTATCTCTTCTATACAATCTAATAAGTAATATTCTCCTGCAATAAACAAATATAAAGACCTAGCAGAGTTATAATTTAATTCATAAGCTATTGCAATAAACTCATCTATATTTTTATAATCTTGTAGATAAATTTGATGACCACTCCAATCATCATTGGCAACTAATTTAATCATCTTATCACCTCTAAATTAATATTTTATTTCTGCTAGTTTTACTTGACCTTGATAAATAATATCGCCAAAGAGATAATCTCCAACTGTAGCTTGATGCCATTCTTTATTAGCCCTAAAGAAAGCTCTGCCCTGTTCTATTTCCATTGGTTTAGAGAGAGTTAGGATATTCCAACTTAATTCAGTAGGTCTTAGCACTGCTTTGAGAAAGCTCCCATCATCATAGATATTAATCACCCTTTGAGTATCCTCATCATAGACACTTAATCGTCCATAAGAACGCCCTTGCCCTAAGATTAGCCACCTTCCCTCCTTTAATACCCCACTATTCATTCTCAAAGTCCCTTCCAAGTAACAGACGTTAGTTCCTTGCTTCTGATAATCATTGAAAGCAATATTATAATCACCAATTAGCTCTTTAGCCCAACCACGTATTCCTCCCATTTGAGATAGGTTAAAACTCCCCCAAACTATTATTATTAAAAGGAACATGATTACTAATTCATGTTTAGAACCTACTTTAATTCGATATTTAAGCCCAGACATGACAAAGGTTCGGTGAGTTAAAGGGTGAAATAATGAAACACCTGACAGATTAAAACAATCAATAAGCAAATGAGAAAAAGCACCAACCCCTAGCCATAAAAAGAGATGGAAATAATGATGCCCTAAAATCATTACAGGAATCCATAAAACAAGGCTATGAGTAAAATTTCTATGTCCAAATTTATTACTCAATGGATTAGAGATAAAAAAGAAAATCCTCCCGATCGTACTCTGAGGATGGTCTATATCAGGTAATAATGACCCAAAAATAATATAAATTAAAGCACTTGGTTCAAAACCAAATAAAAAATAAATAGCTATTGCAAATAAACTATGTGTTGGAGCAGTCATGTATTTCCTCCT
>Ga0163224_100042_pt1 | contig 19584 bp, 22 predicted proteins | sample MSEWel2016_03_03_FD_113141 | JGI IMG/M metagenome (GOLD analysis project Ga0163224, IMG submission 113141) | Subsurface microbial communities from deep shales in West Virginia, USA - MSEEL Well Study Marcellus 5H_2016_03_03 ... | reverse complement strand
GTTTAGATATAATTTATATATTTAAACTTACATGGAGAAAAATATGCCTCTGTTTTATGGTTATACTAGAGTTTCTACACCTTCTCAATCTACAAAAAATCAACGTAATGAAATTTTTGAATATGCTCATACTCAAAATATATTGCTAGATAAAATTATTGAAGTTGAAATGTCATCTTCTAAAAATAAAAAAGAAAGGCAAATAGAAGATACACTAAATCAATTATCTAAAGGTGATGTTTTAATCGTTACAAAACTTGACCGATTAGGTAGAAGTACTATTGAAGTTTTACAGATTATCGAAGATATCAAAAATAAAGGTATCATTCTTCATGTCGTAAGGGATGGATTAATTGTTGATGGTAATGTGTCAAGTGCTGTAAATGATATGATGCTCACACTACTTACTGGCTTTGCACAGATGGAAAGAAACTTTATAAGTGAAAGAACAAAATCAGCATTAGCACAAAGAAAAGCACAAGGTGTTAAACTTGGTCGAAAAAAAGGCACTATTGTTAAATCAAAATATGATGAGAAATTAGATACGATCAAAGAATTATTAAATAAAAATGTTTCAATATCTAGCATAAGTAAAATAATTGGTATTGGTACAAGGCAAAGCCTGAATAATTTTATAATATCTAGAAAATTAAAAGAATAAAATTAGACTGATACAAAATTTGAGACTTTCAGAATTTTGTGTCAAAGTTTGATAGTCCTATAATTTTAACATAGTTAATCTTACTTAGCCTTATTTGTACCAAAAACTACACTTTGTGCAACAACATACTAATTATGAACAATTCGATATGTTTTTAAATCCTATATTTTCTAATTAAGTCTATCCCATTGTAATCATTGTTAACTAAAGAAAGAGAAAGAGAACTAAATCTCTCTTATCTTAACTTATTATTTATATCTATATTCTCCTCTAGTCTATCGTGAGCTGGTGGTGGAGTTATAGATAACTTAGATATCTCTTCTCGTAACTCTTGAGTCATATTGATATTAATAGCTTCTAAATTTGATTGCAATTGTTTACTATTTCTTGCACCTACTATTGGTGCTGTAACAGCATCATTATTCATAGCCCAACTTATAGCTAATTGTGCACTATCAAAACCATTATCTTTAGCAAAAGAACAAAATTTATTTGCTATATTATGATAGTTTTCATCCATATATCTTTGGTTATAATAATCTTTTTCATTAAGTCTTGTAGATTCATTGTTGTTTTTTGTACTATATTTTCCAGTTAACAATCCAGATCCAATTGGACTATATGGAACTACTGCTAAGTTTTGATCTATAGCTAAAGGAAATAACTCAACTTCTGCTTGTCTTTTAACTAAACTATACATCGGCTGGATACAATCAATAGTTTGTAAAAAATTTGTTTTAGAAATATGAATTGCTTTCATTATTTGCCACGCTGACCAATTGCTAACACCCGTATAGAGTATTTTACCCTGTTTAACAGCATCATCTAAAAATCTCATTGTATCTTCCATATTTGTATAAGGATCAAAATAATGTAGATAATATATGTCTATGTACTCACTATTTAACCTTTTCAAACTTTTCTCTAACTCTAACATGAGATGCTTTCTTGATAATCCTATACTATTAACATCACTATTGACTCTACTTGCAGCTTTTGTTGTAATAATAACCTCATCTCTACAATCTTTAATACACTCTCCTAAAATTCTTTCAGACTCACCATTTGCATATTTATTCGCACAGTCAAAAAAGTTTATCCCTTTCTCTTTTGCTAATGAAAACATCTCATGTGATTCTTTTTTACTTGCCTCTGCTCCAAATGTCATTGTTCCAAAACATAGTTCAGATACTTGAATTCCTGTTTTTCCAAGCTGTTTATATTTCATAATTTTCCTTCTTTTTTAAGACATACTATATATAGTAGGTTACAAATTAATTACAACTTGTATATACAACTTCAAATAAAAATAAATAATAAGTTATATATACAAGTTGTAATTAATTTGTAACTTTTGACACATATACTTCTGCCATAAAAAACAAGTAATACAAATTTAGGAGAGCTATACTATGACAAAAATGTTTGATTATGAATTAGTTTATAACTATATTCTTGAACTGATTCATGATGAATTACATGAACATGACAAAGTTCCTTCGGAAAGTATGTTATGTGATAAATTTGGAATATCAAGACTAACAGTTCGTCAAGGTATAAATAAGCTAAAAAGTGAAGGGTATCTTTATTCTAGACAAGGTAGTGGGAATTTTGTAAATCCTAAAAAAATAACTTATACAATCTCTCCCTATACAATATTTACAAATGAAATATTAAAATCAAAAAAAACACCAACCATGAAATTATTAGATAAAAAGATTATAAAAGCTGATGAATTTATCGCTCAAAAATTATCAATAAAAGAGGCTCAAGAGGTATTGTATGTAAAGAATATAAGATTAGTAGATGATGTACCTTTTTTATTTGCAGAATATTATATGAATATATTAGTATTGGATGATATTGAAAATATGATTGATGACGCAACATCTTTCTCTACACTTTACAAAGAAAAATATAATTTAGACCCAATAAGAGATAGTTCAGAGATTGATATCACATCTACAAATTATAGTTCAAAAAAACTTTTTAATGTACAAAATGATTTACCTATTATTAAAATATCAACAAAAACAACAGATACTAAAACAAACAAAACTATAGATTTTTGCTACTCTTATTTTAGAAGTGATATGGCAAAGATTGTAGTTAATTATAAAAATGGAGCTAAAAATGATTAAAATGAAAAACCTAACCTTAGGTTATAAAAAAGAAAAAATATTAAGTAAGCTTAATTTAAAAATAAAAGAGGGTGAATTTGTAGGGATTATAGGACCATCAGGTGCTGGAAAATCAACACTTCTTATGTCAGTTGTTGGAGGTATTAAAGTATTTGATGGTCATTTTGAAGTCTTAAATTACAACATGGATAATATAAAGAAAAAAGACCTTGTAAGCTTACGAGAACAAATTGGAATCATTTTTCAAGGATACAATCTTGTTGATAGGTTAAGTGTTTTAGATAATGTAATAAGCGGTATATTAAAAGAGATTCCAATGGCACGAGCTGTTATAAAATATTATAGAGAAAAAGAGTTAAAAAAGGTTCAAGAATTCATGAATATAGTTGATATTCAAAAACTTTCTTTAAAAAGATGTGATGAACTCAGTGGAGGTCAGCGACAAAGGGTTGCAATAGCAAGAGCATTGGCTAGTGATCCTAAAATAATACTTGCAGATGAACCAATATCTGCACTAGATCAAAAAAGTGCAAAAAAAGTTATGCAGATACTTGAAAAAGTTAATAAAGAATTAAAAGTAACTATTATTGCAAACCTACATCATTTAGAAGTTGCAGAAAAATATTGTAGCAGAATCATTGGTATTAACAGTGGAAAAGTAATCTTTGATGGTACTCCATCAGATTTAACAGAAAAAATTATTGAACAAATTTATGAGGGGGATCAATAAATAAAGAGATTGAAGACTAATGCATAACTGTAGCTCTTACTTGAGAATTTTGGCGAATCATGAAGCAAGAGCTAACCATAGCCATTTTGGTGAATTATTGCAAAATAATTGAACAACTATACTACAAAATAAACATCTGTAGTGTAACAAATTTAAAATTTAAAAGGTATAAAACTATGAGAAGAGAATTTTTTAAAAAACTTGGGCTTGCTACACTAGCTATAACAATGAGTGCACAAACATTAAGTGCAAATCCACAAGAGTGGCCAAAAGAGGTTAATTTTGGTGTTATTCCAGTTGCTGGGGCTACTTCTATGAAAGACACATTTGGTGGTTTAACAACATATCTAGAGAAAACTTTAGGAGTTAAAGTAAATCTACAAACAGCAGGAGATTATACAGGTGTTATCTCTGCAATGCAACATAACCATGTACAAATTGCATATTTTGGACCAAAATCTTATGTAGAAGCCCAAAAAAGAGCAAAAGCTCAAGCAGTTGCTGTAGAAGTTGGAGAAGAAACAGGACTACCAGGGTACTACGGTATGATTTTAACTAAAAAAGGGAGTGGTCTTAAAACTTTAGAAGATATCAAGGGTAAAAAATGGGCATTTACATCTTCTCAATCAACAAGTGGTACTTTAGTTCCTACTGTAATGTTTTCAAAAAAAGATATTAATCCACAAGAGTATTTCTCAAAAGTATTATATTCAGGTGGTCATGAAGCTTCTATTTTATCTGTAAAAGCTGGAAAAGTTGATGCAGCTTCTACAAATAATCTAGATTTTAACAGAGGTCTTGGAAGAAACTGGGAAAAAGATGATTTTAATATAATTTGGGAATCTGTATTAATTCCTGGTTCTCCTATGACTGTAAGATCAGACTTACCAGAATCATTTAAAATGGCTGTAATGGGTGCATTTTTATCATACAACGACAAAGAGGGTCTTGCAAAATTAAAACTAAAAGGTTTTGCACCTGCAAAAGATAGTGACTATGATTCAGTAAGAGAACTAATCAAATTAAAAAAAGAATTAAAAAAGAAACAATAATCATATTTTAAATACAACATCAATTAGCTGAAAAATTCAGCTGATTGGTAATAAATAATCAATGAATTTAAAAAGAACAGTACCTTTTTATGCCCTTTTTAAACTCAATTAAACAAGGAAAAAAAATGTCAATAGATGACTTAAAAAAAGAATCAAATCCATTTAAAATATTTAACATGGCTTTAATTCTTATATTTACATATATCGTAATACAAAGTTGGATAGATACAGAGATGAGTTTTAAAGGACTCTATGATGGTTGGGGTTACATGGTAGAATATATGCAAGGGAATCCTGAGATTGAAGGAAGTTCATATTTTCCACCAAATACTAATACTAGAGATTTAACAGTCTATTTTTGGGCTATGGTAGAAACTGTACAAATGGCAATTATAGCACTATTACTTTCTGTTATTTTAGCAGTACCTCTATCATATATCACATCAAGAAATATATTATTAATATTAGTACCTGGGAAAACAGCTTTTCATGAGATACTAAGACGAGCACTATATGGATTTGGTACTTTTATAGCCAATATATTTAGATCTGTAAATGAACTAGTATGGGCTTTAATATTTGTAAGTGCAGTTGGTCTTGGACCTATGGCTGGTATTTTAGCATTAGGGATTCATACAGCTGGTGTTTTAAGTAAATTATTAAGTGAGGGAAATGAAGCTATTGATCCAGGCCCAGTAGAAGCACTCACGAGTAGTGGTGCAGGATTTATAAAAATATTAGCCTATGCAGTTGTACCTCAAACAATGCCACACTTTATCTCTATGGTTTTATATCGATTTGAATCTGATGTAAGAAGTGCTTCAATTTTAGGATTTGTTGGAGCTGGTGGTATTGGATTTTACTTGTTTGATAAACTACGAGGTTTTGAAAATGGTGATGTTTGTACTATTTTAATACTTATTATTATCACTGTATGGATACTTGATAAGATAAGTGCAATTATTAGAAAAAGGTTTATTTAATATGAAAAGAGAAGATATTAATAATTTAGCACAATTAGTGCAAAAAGAGAAATTAGAAAAATTATATAAAGAAATTGATAACAAATATAAAATAAATGTATTAACAAAACCAACAGAGCAAACACTTTTAGTACCAGTAAAAGATCCAATATCAAAAAGCGATTTTTATGCTGGAGAGGTTTTAGTTACTTCAACTATTGTTCAAGTAGAAAATACAAAAGGCTGGTCAATGGTGATGGATACAAATGAAGAATTATCACTTTTCACAGCCGTATTAGATGCTTGTTATGAGGCAAATATATTTAAAGATGAGATTGAAAAAGTTTTATTAGAAGCAAAAGAGCAAAAAGAAATAGCAAATAAAAAAGAGAATAAAAAAGTTAATTCAACTAAAGTCTCTTTTGATTTAATGTAAGGATATAAGATGGATACAGTTGATATTGAAAAGAAGAATAGAAATAACTTTAAAGCAATGATGAATGCACTTTCAATGCCAGGAGATATACATAAAATTGAAGAGTTATTTAACTCACCATTATTAGCAATAGCAAATACACTTTTATATTCAGAAGTAAGTTTTTACTATGATGGAGATGAAGAGTTTGAACTAATTGAAGCTATTACAAATCCTAAAAAAGAGGACGCTTCAAAAGCAGATTATGTATTTTGTGATGAATTAAATGAGTATCTATTTAATAAAGGAAAAGTTGGAACTTCAAAAGATCCAGAGTTTTCTACAACATATATATTTAAGTGTAAAGATTTTAATGGCTTAGATATTTTGTTAAGTGGGCCTGGAATAGATGGTACAAAAAAAGTAAAACTTCCAATAGATAAATCTTTTGTTGAGTTTTTTAATGAAAAAAATTCTTATTATCCATTAGGTAATGAAGTTTACTTTTTAAATGAAAAAAGTGAAATTATTGCAATATCAAGAACAACAAATTTGGAGGTTTTATAATGGCTTATTATGCAATTAAAGGTGGAGAAGAAGCTATTAAGAACTCTTTGAATTTTTATAGTGATATAGTAAATAAATCAGATGTTTTAGATGACAATGACTTAATAGAAGGGTTAACTTTCTCAATAGATAAGGTTATAAGTGAGGGATCACTTTACTCAAAAAAGTTAGCAAGTAAAGCAATAAAAAGAAGTGCAGGGGATTTACTAAATGCTTCATTTTTCTTAAGAGCTCATAGAAGTTCTTGTCAAAGAATTGGTATTTGTAAAACAATTGATGTAAATGATATGAGATTAAAAAGAAGAATTTCGTCAGCTTTTAAAGATATTGAGGGTGGACAGTTATTAGGTCCTTCAAATGATTATGAAATAAAACTTTTAATTGATTTAAAGAATGAAGAAGTTGATATAGAGGAGTTTTCATCAAATAATTGTGTAATAAAATCTGCCCTAACACCTCTTAGAGATGATAACTTAATAAAAGAGTTGCCAAAAGAGGAGAAACCTTGGGATATTACAAGAAATTATCCTAGTGCTCCTTATCCAAGAAGTGCTGTATTACAAGTAATGAGTAGAGCAGAGAGTGGTTCTATTCTTGCAGTTGGATATACAACAATGAGAGGTTATGGTGATGTTCACCCAACAATTGGTGATTTAAGAATAGGTGAACTTGATATCTCATTTACTCATCCATTTACTAAAAATGAGGTGAAAATTGGTGAAATAGAGGCAACTGCTGTTGAAAGTGTTGGAACATTTAACGAAGATAGTCAAGGTGATACCAAACTAACTACTGGATTTGGTTTTTGTTTTGGAAAGAATGAGACTAAGGCGATTTCAATGTCAATAGTTGATTTAGCACTTTATAACAACTCTTATTCAGTTGGAGGAGAGAATATTATTGCTGCTGATTTTGAGATGATTATGCACCACTTAGATGGTATTGAGTCTTTTGGTTTTACAAATCACTTTAAATTGCCACACTATGTTACGTTTCAAACAGATTATCAGATATTTAAATCTGCGCAGAAATATGCGCAAACTAATAGTAAGGAAGATTAAAAATGAGATATGCATTTTTAGATGAAGAAGCAAAAAAAGAGATTAGAAGATCTATTTTAAAAGCAATTGCAATTCCTGGTTATATTGTATCATTCGCTTCAAGAGAGCTTCCAGTTGCACGTGGTTGGGGTACTGGTGGTTTACAACTAAGCTTAGCAATAATAAATGAAGAGGATACATTAAAAGTTATTGACCAAGGTTGTGATGGAAGTGTAAATGCTGTAAATATTAGAAATTTCATCTCATCAGTTACAAATGTGAAAACAACAACAAAAACACAAGAAGCAAGTATTATTCAAACTAGACACAGAGTTCCTGAAATAGATTTACAAGAGGGGCAAACACTAGTTTATCAAGTTCCAATTCCTGATATATTAGAGACAGTTGAACCAAATTTGGAAAAACAAAAGCTACTACACGCAAACGCTGATTACTCTAAACTTTGGGTTTTATTATATGAAGATACCTCTATGTTTGGGGATTCTAGAATATCAAGTAGATATCCTGTAATGGTAAATGATAGATATGCAATGGATCCAAGTCCTATACCTAAGTATGACACACCAAAGTTAGGTGATTGTAAAGCATTACAACTATTTGGGGCAGGTAGAGAAAAGAAGATTTATGCAGTTCCACCATATACAAAAGTTGAACCGCTTAAATTTGAGGATAGAGAGTTTAAAGTAGAAAACTTCGATGGTAAAGCTTGTGCTAGATGTGGATCAACAAATAGCTTCTTAGATGAAGTTTATGATGACAATGGAGATGTTTCATACTATTGTAACGATACAGATTATTGTGATACTAGGTTAGAGTTAGGAGAAAGTAAATGATATTAGATTTAAAGAATGTATCAAAAGTTTTTGGAAAGTTTTGTCCAAATTGTTTAGACCATACAGGGGCAGATTATAATAGCTCTATTTGTCCTACTTGTAATAGTGTTGTGGGTGTAAATGATGTAAATCTTACTTTATCTCAAGGAGAAGTCTTAGGAATAGTAGGAGAAAGTGGTAGTGGAAAATCAACCTTATTACAACTTATTTATCAAGACCAAGAGGCAAGCTTAGGTGAGATTTTTGTAAAAGATTTTATTAGTAAAGATGGGAAAAAGAAAAATATATTAGATGCAAACCTAAATGAACTATCACATTTAAGAAACTCACTAATGTCTATGATTTATCAAAACCCAAGATTAGGATTAAACTATAAGTTTAGTGCAGGTGGAAATATCGCTCAAAAAGTTATTATGAGTGGAAATAAGAAATATGATGAGATAAGACAAAGAGCAATGTTTTTCCTTGAAAAAACAGAGATTCCAACAAGTAGAATTGATGATTATCCTGATTATTTTTCAGGTGGACAGCAACAAAGAATTCAAATCTCAAAAGCTTTATCAAGCAACCCAAAAATTTTGCTTTTAGATGAACCAACAACAGGGTTGGATTTATCGGTTCAAGCAAAGATTTTGGACTTAATAAAAGAGTTACAACACGAAATCGGTTTTGCTATGGTTGTTGTATCACATGATTTAGGAGTGATTAAACACCTAACAGATATCACAGTTGTAATGAAAAATGGACAAATTGTTGAAAAGGGATTAACAGACCAGATTTTAGAAGACCCTCAACATCCATACACACAACTATTAGTATCATCAATATTATAAGGATTATAATGACACGATTAGAAGTAAAAAATCTAAAGAAAACTTTCACTGTTCATACACAAGGAAGTGTAGAGGTAAAAGGTTTTGAAGATATAAATTTCAAGTTAAAACAAGGTGAGTTTTTATCACTTTTTGGTCCAAGTGGTGCTGGTAAATCATCGATTTTAAAAACTCTTTATAGAACATATAATACAACAAGTGGTGAGATTAACTTCTATAAAGATAATGGTTCTATTGTAAATATCTCAAATTCAACAGAATCAGAGATTTTAAATCTAAGAAAAAATGACTTAGGTTATGTATCACAGTTTTTACAAATACTGCCTAGAATTAGTGCTGTTGATGTTGTAGCAACAGAGTTAATACAAAAAGGTGAGAGTGAAGAAGTTGCAAAAGAGAAAGCAAAAGAGATGTTGAGTTTTTTAAATATCAAAGAGGAGTTATTTAATATCTCTCCACTAACCTTTAGTGGTGGTGAACAGCAGCGTGTAAATATTGCAAAGGGAATTATTGCACCAAAATCTGTTTTGCTCCTTGATGAACCAACAGCATCTTTAGATATGACAAATACAAATAAAGTAATAGATAAGCTTTTGGAGATAAAAAAACAAGGTGTAACTATGGTTGGTATTTTTCATGATATGGACTGTATGAAAAGAATTAGTGATAAGATTTATGATATGAAGGAAAAGAAATATGCAAACAATTATTAGAAGTACCAATGTTCTTATTAATGGAAAATTTACAAGTGCTGATATTGTGATACAAGGAGATATTATAACAGCTGTTAGCCCATATAAAAGTATTGATGTTGCAATAGATTTAGGGGAGCGAAGAATAGTACCTGGTTTTGTTGATTTACATGGAGATGCTATAGAAAAAGAGCTTGAACCAAGACCTGGAGCAAAATTTCCTACAAAAATGGCAGTGATTGAACTTGACAAAAAGCTTTCAATGGCAGGAGTTACAACTATGTATCATGCCATTGGTTTTAATGATGAAGAGTTAAGTAAAGGGAGAGGTACTGAACAATCAAGAGAATTAATAGAGGAGATTTACGAAGCAAATAAATCACATCTTGGAGTTGATAATCGTATACATACGAGATTTGAAATCACAAGTGAAAGCTCACTTGAAACAATAAAAGAACTTATCACTAAAAATAAAGTAGATATGTTATCTATTATGGATCACTCCCCTGGTCAAGGACAATTTAAAACACTTGAATTTTGGAAAAAATATCATCTTAGTGCATATACAATTGAAGATGAAGATGTTGCTCAATATTTAGAAAAAAAACTTTCAAAAGATAAAGTTGGTATTGTAGAAGATTTAGTTGCTTTTGGCATAGAACATAATATCCCAGTGCTAAGTCATGATGATGATTGTGAAGATAAACTCAATACTCTCAAAGCTTTAGGGGTAACATTTTCAGAGTTTCCATTGAGTATTGAAGTTGCTAAAAAAGCAAAAAGTATGGGTATTTGTACAGGAATGGGTGCACCAAATGTAGTACGAGGTGGATCACAAAGTGGTAATATAGCAGCGAAAGAACTCATCAAAGAGCAAGTATGTGATTATCTTTGTAGCGATTATCATCCTGCATCACTCTTAATGAGTCCTTATAGATTAAAAGAGGATGTTAACTTACCTTTGGAAAAAGGTTTTGCGATGATTAGTTCAACACCTGCAAAACTAGCAAATCTAAAAGATAGAGGAGAAATTAAAGAGGGGAAACTAGCTGACATAGTCGTGATTGATGAGTCACATTTTCCTAAAGTGGTACTAACATTTAAAGATGGTGAAGTAGTATACAATGGGATTAGAGGATTTAAAATATAATGTACAAAATAGATTCTTTTAATACCAAACCTAAAAAAATATTAACAAAAGAGCCAAATATAGATCAAACATCACTTATAAAAGATTGTTCTTTTGGAGAGTATGTTCAGATTGAGGCACATAACAATATTCAAGAAAGTATACTTGATAGCTATAGCTATACTAGTGAAAATTGTCAAATCATGAATAGTACAATTAAAAAGTTTGTAAATATAGCTTCTTATGTACGACTAAATCCAAGTCAACATCCCATGATGTGGGCATCTCAACACCATATACAATATCGTAAAGAGATGTTTGGGTTTGGAGTTGACGATGATAGCTTTTTTGATTGGAGAAGGGAAAAAAAAGTTGAAATAGGTAATGATGTTTGGCTAGGTCATAATGTAGTTGTAATGGGGAATGTTACTATAGGAGATGGAGCTGTTATTGGTAGTAGTGCGGTTGTAACAAAAGATATACCACCTTTTGCTATAGCAGTTGGAAATCCAGCACGAGTAATAAAATATAGGTTTGATGAGAAAACAATAGAAGCATTAAAAAATATTGCATGGTGGGATTGGGATTATGAACAAATCAAACTAGCAATTGATGATTTTAAAGATATCAAATTTTTTATAGAAAAGTATAGTAAGTAGGGATTATGAAAAAGATTATCTTAATAGTAGGTGCAAGTGGTGTGGGGAAAGATTCACTTCTAAAAAGTCTAAAAGGTAAGATAAATATTAACTTTGTAAAAAGGTATATCACAAGAGAACCTGATCAAAATGAAAACAACTACTATATTGATGATGAAGCATTTCATAGATTAAAAAAAGATGATTTTTTCATCTCAACTTGGGAAGCCCATACTAATAAATATGCTATTGCTAAAAATCAAATAGTAGATGGTTTAAATCTTATCTCTATTTCACGAGGAGCTATAAAAGATTTTGAAAATTATTTTGATAATGTGATAACTATAGAGATAACACTTTCAAAAGATATGTTATATAAAAGATTAAAAAATAGAGGAAGAGAGACTGAGGAACAGATACAAAAAAGACTAGAACGAAGTTATAATAAAATAGAAGCAAAACAGATAATACAATTTGATAACTCAAAATCAATCAAAGAATCTTCAATAGATTTTTTAGAATTACTTCAAAGAATAGATAATGAAAAATAAATTCAAAATTGCAACCTATAATATATGGAAAGATTGTGGTAAATTTCCACAACGAATTCACCAAATGCCAGAGTTTCTAAAAAAACTTGACTGTATCTGCTTACAAGAAGATTTTGAAAGTGATGCGTTTTGTAGCAGTGATACAATTAATGAAGTTTTACAATTAGAGAAAACAACTTTATCAATTCGAAAGAAAAAAAGAAACGGAATAGTAAGTAGTTCAAACCTTACAATACTTTCAAAAGTCAAACCAAATAATATTCAACAACTAATTTTTGATGAAAATAAAGAAGATGAAAGAGGTACTCTTATAGTTGAGATTACTTATCATGAAAAGAAAATTCTTATAGTTAACACACATCTTACAAATATTGATCAGAAAAAAAGAATAGAGCATATTTATCAAATTAAAAATACTTTAGATAAAAAAACAGCAGATTTAATTATTTTATGCGGAGATATGAATTCAGTTCCAAACTCTAAAGAGGTTCAATGTATTAAAAGACATGGTTTTATTGATTATAATAATAACCCAACATATGAGAAGGGGCTAACTTTAGATTATATTCTTTCAAAATCAAATTTTCCAATACAGGTCAAAAGTAAAATTATTATTCAAAACTTAAGTGATCATCATTGTTTACAAAATAAATTTGTATGGTAATGAACATATTTCAAGATACTTATATATACAAGTAGTAATAAAATTGTAATCATATTCACTTAATATTTCGTGAAACCAAAAAATAGGAGAAAAAGATGTTTAAAAAGTTAGTAGTATTGTCATTTTTAATGATAGGGATGTTGGCTCAAGCACAAACTTACAAATTTGCAGTTACAGATTTAGAGGGTATGGAAGAGTTACAAAGAGAATTTGGAGCATTTAAAAAAGTTCTTGAAGATAAAACAGGAGATACTTTTGAGTTTTTCGCAGTACCTAATAGAACTGCAGCCGTTGAAGCTATGAAATCAAAAAAAATAGACTTTGTTCTTACTGGACCTGCAGAGTATGTTGTGTTTAAAAAGATGGCAAATGTAAAACAAGTTGCAGGTTTTGGAAGACCAGATTACTTTGCTACAATTATAGTTATGGCTGATTCTGGAATTAGTTCAATTAAAGAATTAAAAGGGAAAAAAGTAGCTTTCGGTTCCATTGGTTCAACATCGAAACATTTAGCACCAATGCAAGTTATAGCTGATTATGGTTTAGATCCAATAAAGGACATAAAAGCGATACATACAAATTATAAAATTCAGTGGAAAGCTCTAAAGAGAGGAGATATAAGTGCTATTGCTCTTACAAATGACAAATTTTTGAAATTTAGAGCAGCAGAAACAGAATTAGAACCTGCTACATTTAGAGCTATAGGTAGAAGTATGGATTTACCTAATGATGTGTTACTAGCAGGTGGGCATATTAGTGATAGTGTTGTTCATAAACTTAAAAATGTTTTTATGAACAATCAAAAAGAGTTAGCAAAAGCTATGCTAGCTGGTGAAGATAATCAGAAATTTAAAGGGATGAAATTTTTAGCAAATGTAAAAGATAGTGATTATAACTATGTAAGATCTATGTATAAAACAATTGGTTATCCAGAATTTTCAAACTTTGTAGGGGAATAACATTAAAAAGTTAATAGATATACCAAGAGAGCACCTCTTGGTTGAAAAATTAAATAAATCATATGCTGGAACTAAAGTTTTAAATGATATTTCATTTTCAATAGAGGAGAGTTCTATTACATCCATAATAGGGTCAAATGGTTCTGGAAAATCTACACTATTGAGATCTCTTTTAAGACTTATAGAACCTGATAGTGGCAATATTCATTTTTTAGGTGATGATATAACAAAAATAAAAAAGAAAAAGCTTCGAAAAGTTAGAGCACAAGTTGGTTTTGTATTTCAAAAACACAATTTAGTTCCAAAACTATCTGTACTTTCAAATGTGATTCATGGAAGCTTAGCTAACAAAAAAGGTCCGAGATATTGGTTTGAATCGCTTTCTCCCAAAAAGTGTAGAGAAGAAGCTATGGAATGTTTAAAGGCTGTTGGTTTAGAAGATTTTGCAAAAAGAAAATCAACCAAAATTTCAGGTGGTCAATCTCAACGAGTTGCTATTGCAAGAGCTTTAATGCAAAAACCACAGCTAATTTTAGCAGATGAGCCAGTAGCGAGTTTAGATCCAAAAAATGGAGAGAAGATTATGAAACTTTTTTATAACTTAGCTAAAGAGAAAAATATCACACTTATCTTCGTCTCCCATAATGTGGATCATGCCTTAAAATATTCGGATAGAATTATTGGACTGAATGGTGGTAAGATATATATTGATAAAAATAGTAAAGAATGTACAAAAAAAGAGATAGGAGATATTTATGAATAATGCTCCACATAGATTTGAAAAACCCTCAATATTATCATTTATATTATTTACACTATTTATAGCATTTTTGGCTATTTCTTTTGAAGGAGCGGAAATCTCTTTATCAAACTTACTTAACGGTATTCCTGAGATGGGAAGACTTATTGAGGAGATGACACCACCAAGTTTAGATAGACTTGATAGTATATCTTTAAGTTTACTTGAAACATTTCAAATGGCATTTATTGGTACGGTCGTGGGAGTACTTTTAAGTATCCCTTTAGCCATATTAGCATCAAAGGGTCTTTCTCCACATCCAGTATTGTATCATATAAGTAGATCCTTAGTGTCATTCTTTAGGTCTGTTCCTGATTTAGTATGGGCAATATTTTTTGTTGCTTCTGTAGGATTAGGACCTTTTGCTGGTTTTTTAACTATTGTAGTTGATACTATAGGTTTTTGTGCTCGTTTTTTTGCAGAAGCTATGGAGGAGAGTGAAAAAGGCTCACAAGAAGCACTAGAGGCAATTGGTGCTGGAAAGCTTGATATTATATTTTCATCAGTTATACCTCATTCAATACCATCATTTGTAAATACTTCACTCTTTGCTTTAGAAAAAGCTACGAGGTCATCTGTAGTCCTAGGACTTGTGGGGGCTGGAGGAATTGGAATTGAGTTAAAAGTCTCTATGGATATGTTTAGATACGATCAAGCAGCGACTATAATAATAGCAATATTTTTGCTTGTTATAATTGTTGAACAGATAAGTTCAAGAGTAAGAAAAAAATATATAGGAAGTGAATAATGATAAAGTATATAAACTGCAATATTTTAACAGAAAATGGATGGATAGAAAATTCATCTTTTTGTACTAAAAATGGAAAGTTTTTAAATATTGATAAAGATATTGAATGTGATAATGTGATTGATTTTAAAGGGCACTATGTTTTACCTGGTATTATAGATATACATGGGGATTCATTTGAACGATGTATGGCACCAAGACCAGGAGTTCATTTACCTCTTAAAAGTGCAATTTATGAAAATGATAATTATCTTTTATCTGCAGGAATAACAACTTTTTTTTATTCAATAACAGATTCTTTTGAAGGTGGATTACGAAGTCGTCAAAATGCTAAAGAGATGATTGAATTTATTACATCAAATGAATTAAAATGTAGAAGTTTAATTCATATTAGACATGAAGTTGCAAATACAAAAAATTTTGAAGAACTTTTACAATGGATAAAAGATGGAAAAATTGAGCTTCTATCTATTAATGATCATCTCCCTAGACTTGAAGATGCTAAAAAACTTCAACGATATAAAAATGGTATAAAACGAAGAATGGTTATGAGTGAAGAAGAGATTGAAAACTTTATTGATTCTTTGCAAGATGAAAGAATAGTTGGAGAAAAGCAAATTGAACAATTGATTTCATATGCTAAAAAATACAATATTCCACTTGCGAGTCATGATGATGATAGTGAAGAAAAAGTAAATACGAGTATACAAAGAGGTGTAAAAATAGCAGAATTTCCAATGGATAAAGAGTGTGCAAAACTTCATAAGAAATCTGATATATTTACACTTTTTGGAGCACCAAACTTAATACGAGGTGGTTCACATGTTGGAGCACTAGGGGCTTTTGATGCAGCTAAAGTTGGACTATTAGATATTTTATGTTCTGATTACCATTATCCATCTTTATTTTTATCACCTTTTAAAATAGAATCTTTAGAATTAGAAAACCTTGAACAGGCTTGGAAAAGAATATCTCTTTTCCCAGCTAAAGCAGTTGGAATGGATAATAAAATTGGTTCTATTAAAGATGAGAAAGAAGCAGATTTTTTAGTATTAGATTCATTACAAGGTGAATTAAATAGTATTAAAAAAGTTTATATACAAGGGGAAGAGAGATTAAAACTTTAGATAAGCTATTTATAAATGGTACTGCAAAATCTGTATTTGGTCTTGGAGTAACTGCTACTATTGGATATGGTACCCTTTTTTACTCTTTTACTATTATGTCAGTGGCACTTGAAAACCATTTTGGTTGGAGTAAAAGTTTTTTATTTGGGGTATTCTCTTTTGGACTTTTGCTTGGAGGACTTACAACTCCATATATTGGAAAAAAGCTTGATCAATACGGTGCAAGGACAATAATGAGCATAGGCTCACTACTAGCATTTTTAGGACTTATTTTTTTATCCCAAGTTGAGACTAAACTTGAGTTTATCTTAACGATTATTTTTATAGAGATTGTTTCCACTTTTGTGTTATATGAAGCTGCATTTGTAGCATTTTCTCAAATTGCAAAACAAAAAGCTCGTCTTCCAATGACTCAGATCACTTTAATAGCAGGATTTGCTTCAACAATATTTTGGCCACTTATTAGTTTTTTACTTGATTTTTATACTTGGCAGGAGGTCTATATTATACTCTCTTTATTTCATCTTTTTATTGCATTTCCACTTCATCTATTTACATTGCCAAATAGAGAATTATCTAATAAACAAATTCAACATGAAGATAACTCTTTGTATAGTAGGTTTGAGGGGAAGAAAAATACAAAAAAAAGTATGATTTTAATAGGTGTTGCTTTGTGTTTAATTGCTATACCAATTGCTTCTATTCAGACACATCTTATTGGGCTTCTTGATACTTTTGGAATTGAAGCTGTAGTTGCTGTGTCTTTAGGAGCTCTTATTGGACCAGCTCAAGTGGGTGCAAGAATTTTTGAGATGACTTTTGCAAAAAAAATCACCCCTATTGCATCATCTATTATCTCAACAGGATTGTTACTTTTAAGTACAATTACACTTCTTTTTTGTGGCTATAGTATCACTATAGCTACCCTATTTGTGATCCTTTTTGGAGCAGGACAAGGGCTAAATTATATAGCAAGAGGAAGTTTACCTCTTTATATCCTAGGGAGTGATAATTTTGGAAAAAATAGTGGATATTTAAATCTTTATATTAAAGTTGTCACAGCGATGGCACCTTTTGCTTTTGCACTGAGTTTGGAATACTTAGGAAATATAACTTCAGTAATAATTTTACTTTTATTATCTATTATCTCAATAATAGCTTTATATTTTATACCAAAGGAAAACAATGTTTAATATGGAATTTTTAGGTACAGCAAATGCAAGTGGGATACCTGTATACAACTGCCAGTGTGAGATTTGTAAAGAATATAGGCAAAAAGGAACATTTAATAATAGTACCAGTGCATATATAAAGTGTTCTAATAATGAAGTGATTTTACTTGATGCTGGGGATGATGATTTGTCTCAAAAATTTGATGGTAACAAAATAAAAGCAGTACTTCTTACCCATTTTCATGCAGATCATGCCTTGGGACTTTTAAAACTTCGATACGGAAAAGATAAAATAGTCTGTTATCATCCAAAAGATGAACAAGGCTTTGCAGATTTATTTAGACATAAGTTAGCTATTGAATATAGAGAAAATAGGCCATTTCAAGGTATTGTTATAAATGATTTAATATTTACACCAATACCTTTAATTCATTCAAAAAACACCACAGGGTATCTTGTTGAATCACAAGAAAAGACAATAGCGTATTTAACAGATTGTGCAGGGATAGAAAAACACTCCATGGAATTTTTACTTTCAAAAAATATTGATGAGTGTTATATTGATGCCTGTCATGCTCCACATTATCCAGATAAAAATCATTTAAATTACGAAGAAGCTACTAAATTATTAGATAAAATTAGTGCAAAAAAATCTTTTTTAATCCATGGATCCCATGAAACATTAGAGTATATAAAAAAAAATAATGTCACACTTAAGTATCATTATCTATTGTAACTTAATAGAAATTTTGTAAAGTTATAATTAAAAAATTAATAAAATGAGAGATAATGGCAAATATATTTGAGATATTTTATCGATTTTTAATCCTTGGCTTAATTAGCTTTGGTGGACCTATGGCACATTTAGGATATTTTAGAAATATCTTTGTTGAAAAACTACAATGGCTTGATGAAGAAGCTTATGCTAAGCTCATAGCTTTAAGTCAGTTTCTCCCTGGACCTAGTTCTTCTCAAGTTGGATTTTCAATTGGACTTAAAAGAGGTGGGTTAATAGGTGGAATTATCGCTTTTATTGCATTTACTTTCCCCTCTTTTTTTATCCTTTATCTTCTAGCAAGTTTTAATGTATCTGAAAATGACAATAATTTTATCACTGGAGTAATAACAGGGCTAAAATTATTTGCAGTTGTTATAGTTGCAGATGCAGCATTGGGTATGTTTAAGAGTTTTTGTAAAAGTACAATATCAAAAGCTATATTTATATTTTCAACCATTGTATTAATACTTTTTAGTAGTATATACATTCAATTTATTGTTCTTATTCTTTCCGCTATAATAGGAAGCTTGCTTCTTAAAAATGAAACTACAACAACAGAAGAACTTAAGACAAAAAAAATAAAAATTATCCCTTTTGTACTATTTTTGCTCCCTCTTTTTATTATTCCAATTTTTGCATCTTCAAGTGATTCAGTAAAATTATTTAATGCGTTTTATGAAGCTGGAACTCTTGTGTTTGGAGGGGGACATGTTGTTCTCCCTTTACTTGAACAAAGTCTTGGAGATATGATTACAAATGATACCTTTTTATTAGGATATTCACTAGCTCAGGCAGTTCCTGGTCCAATGTTTACAATCGCTTCGTATCTTGGAGCTTCAATATTTACACATAATCCACTCTTAGGTGCTTTTATAGCAACTATCGCTATATTTTTACCAGGTTTTTTACTTATTCTTACTTTTAGAGAAAGTTTTGAAATTTATACAAAGAAAAGAAGAATTTTAAATGCAATAGCAGGAGTAAATGCAGCTGTTGTTGGATTTTTAGCAGCAGTATTTTTTAATACCGTTTTCCCTAGTGCTGTAAATTCTATTTTTGATTTAATTATTGT
>Ga0163224_100039_pt1 | contig 20299 bp, 23 predicted proteins | sample MSEWel2016_03_03_FD_113141 | JGI IMG/M metagenome (GOLD analysis project Ga0163224, IMG submission 113141) | Subsurface microbial communities from deep shales in West Virginia, USA - MSEEL Well Study Marcellus 5H_2016_03_03 ... | reverse complement strand
TAACCCTAGTGCTACACCAACTCTATCTATGAATTGACCAGCATGTAAATCTTGAGAAGCTCCCAACTCTGTAATATCAAAATGATTATTACTCTGTTCTACCTTCAGTACCTCTGAAGTTCCCCCAGATAGATGAACAGCCAAAAAATTATGTAGATTTATCTTTGCAGACCATAAACCCGCCATCAGATGCCCCTCCTGATGGGAAGTCTTAATCAAGGGTATGTTTAAAACACTTGCTAGAGCCTTAGCATGTCCAAAGCCTACTTTAAAGACTGGCATATAAGAGCCTTCTTGGGGGCAAGGCTTAGTGCTGACTATTATCTTAGTCAACTTATCCTTGCTAGCTTCTGCAACCTCAGCAATCAAAGCTGGTAGCTGCTCCACATGCTGAAATAGAGCCTCTGATTGGCGTAAGCCCCTCTCCCCTAAGTCAACCTTTAGCCTCTCTCGCTTCTGCTTAACTAATTTACCTTCTAGAGTCATTAAAGCAACTGAAGTTGTATAATTACTGGTATCTATCCCTAAAATCAACTTTAATTACTCCTCCTCTTTTATCTCCAAATCTAAAGCATCGACCAATTTTCCTAAAATGCCATTGATGAAGTTAGCCGACTTCTCATCACTAAAACTCTTAGCTAACTCTACTGCTTCATTAATAGAGACTGCTACTGGAATATCCTGTCTAAATAGAATCTCATACATGGCTAATCTGATAATATTTCTATCTACCTTACCCATTCTATCTACTTTCCAATCGACAACATTCTGATCAATTGTATTATCTAGCTCTTCTAACTTCTCATAAGTACCTTCTAGTAACTCCAATAAAAAACTCTCTTCTAACATCAATTCAGGCTGTTCAGACTTTAAAACCTCTAGATTCTCCTCCAAACTCTCTTGATTGATATCCATCTGGTATAATAACTGTACTGCTACTTCTCTTGCTTCATGCCTGTTTAATTCCCTAGTCATATTATTTCCTCCCCAAATTATGGTTAAGCTTAAGTCTAAGATTAAAATCAAGGCTAAGCTTAAGACTTAGACTTGAGCTTATAATCAGACTTAAACTCAACTTCTCATTTAAAAAACCACCCATGACTTAATTAGGTGGTAAATTATTAATTAATTTTAATAGTCTCAACAATAATTATTCATTATTTGGTAGAATATCATTAATCAAATCTTTGAAGTCCTGTTTATTATCATAACGCATCCCCAGATAATATCCAATAACTACACAGATAATAATAAAGATTGACAAGATAATACCAAAGTTAATAATTAATAAAGCAATCACAAAACCAAGTAGAATTCCTAAAATTCTACCTTTATAATCAGTTAAGAGGTTTAAAAGTTCCATTAGATCATTCTTATTAATCACTATTAAACACCTCTCTTTTAGTCTAATCTTGCTCTTTCTTCTCTTTTAATCTCTTTAATTAGAATCTGTACTTTCGATATCTTAACCCCTGTAGACTCACTTACTCTAGCCTTTAATATCTCTTGTAAGCGCTCTGACAGCTCAGGAATAATAGTCCTACTATCAACAACAAAATTTAAATAGACATGTACTCCATCCTCTTTGACCTTGATCTTAGATTGTATGTCCTTAGCATTGGACTCTTCTTTAACTATGTCATGGACCAAGCTATTGATAGCATCTAAAGAGATATTTACATCACCGAATTCATTTCTAGCAACTATAGCCTGCTTTACCTTCTTTTTTCTAAAGAATAGCTGTAAAATTCTGATAGAGATTAAAAACAAGACCGCCCCTACAACTATCCCCTCTATTCCTACAGTATATTTTTGATAATTTTCAAAGTTAGCAATTAAGAACTTAATATCCAATATACCTGAGTAAAGACCAATTAGCAAGATAGAAAGAATCATAGTAATGAAATCAATCAGCAATATTAATAATTTGTCAATAACTGTCATCTTTAAACTCCTCTCTAAAGTAGCAGTTTTTAGTAACAATATTTAAAGAATAATAACTTTCAGGTTGGAACCTATTATGTATAATCATACCCAGATCTAAAATATATTAGAAGTATTAGCTTAATGTTTTTAACAAATATTATAATGTTTATTTTTATAAAAAATCACCAGAAATATAAGAGAAGCTAACCCTTTAAACAAGAGCTAGCTTTTCTAGTGCTTATCTTACTCTAGGAACTTCTACTTCTTCTGTTTCCTCTTCTTCAACTTCTTCTTCCTCTTCTGCTTCTTCATCTTCAAAACTGATACCTTGAACATGAACATTAACCTCTACTACATCTAAACCAGTCATGCTTTCAATCGATCTCTTGACATTCTCTTGAATCTCTCGAGAAACTTCAGGTATCTTTACTCCATATTTCATGATTGTATATAAATCTACAGCAGCTTCAGTCTCTCCGACCTCCACCCTAACACCTTTAGATAAATTGTTCTTTCTTAATATATCTGCAATTCCACCAGCTATACCACCACTCATTCCTGCTACTCCCTCAATTTCAGTAGCAGCCAAACCAGCAATGATCCCTACAACTTCATTAGCAATCTTAATGCTTCCTACACCATTTTCAACTTCGCTCATATTTGCCCCTCCTTGTCTTTATTAAAACCTAATACATCCAACTATATAACCAGATTATCTGGCTAGAATATATTCTAGCCAATATACCTAATTTAATAAAGCAATTTAGTATAAGTCACTATATATTGTTCATTTATTATAATATCTATACTGAAGTCTAGAGGCATTTAATAATTACGAAATCTCCTAAAACTAATTATCTTCTGGTTTCATGATATGTTCAGCAATAAACCCTGTATCAAATTGACCTTTAATAAAGTGTTCATTATTTAAAACCTCTTGATGGAATGGAATTGTAGTCTTAATTCCATCAATTTCATACTCCTGTAGAGCTCTTAGCATTCTCTTACGAGCTTCTTCTCTATCTTTACCAAAGGTAATTAACTTAGCAACCATAGAATCATAGTAAGGAGGTATCATATATTCAGGATAAGCACAACTATCAACTCTTACCCCAATTCCACCAGGAACTAAATACTCAGTTATCTTTCCTGGAGAAGGTCTAAAGTCTTTACTAGGATCTTCAGCATTGATTCGACATTCAATAGACGCACCTTCTATTATAATATCCTCTTGAGAATAACCTAATTCTTCACCTTGAGCAATTCTAATCTGTTCACCAACAATATCTATCCCTGTTACCATCTCAGTTACAGGATGCTCTACTTGAACACGAGTATTCATTTCAATAAAATAGAAGTCATTATTCTTATCTAATAACATCTCAACTGTACCAGCATTGTAATAACCTACAGCCTTGGCAGCCTTAACAGCAGCATCTCCCATTCTCTGTCTTAGTTCAGGGTCAATAGCTGGAGATGGTGCTTCTTCAATTACCTTCTGATGACGACGTTGAATAGAACAGTCACGTTCACCTAAATGAACTACATTACCATGTTCATCAGCTAAGATCTGGAATTCAATGTGGCGTGGATTTTGAACATACTTTTCTAAATAAACTTCAGCATTTCCAAAAGCAGCCTTTGCTTCAGAACTTGCTGTTTGAATAGCCTTAACTAATTCTGATTCATTGTTGGCTACTCTCATCCCACGACCTCCACCACCAAAGGAAGCCTTAACAATAACTGGATAGCCAATCTCTTTTGCTATTTCAACAGCTTGATCAGCATCTTCAATAGCTCCTTCAGTACCAGGAACAACTGGCACTCCAGCATTGATCATAGTTTCACGAGCTATAGATTTATCTCCCATCTTGTTAATATGCTCAGGAGAAGGTCCAATAAATTTAAAACCACACTCTTCACAAACCTCTGCAAAATGAGCATTCTCTGACAAGAATCCATAACCTGGATGAATAGCATCAGCATGAGAAATTTCAGCCACACTGATTAAACTAGGAATATCTAAATAACTCTTATTTGAGGCAGCTGGACCAATACAGTAAGCCTCATCTGCATACTTTACATGTAATGAATCTCTATCAGCCTCTGAATAGACTGCCACAGATTTAATACCAAGATCTCGACAAGCTCTAATAATTCTTAATGCAATCTCTCCACGGTTAGCTATAAGTATCTTCTTAAACATCATATCCAACTCCCTTATACTCGCTCAACTATAAATAAAGGTTGACCATATTCGATTGGTTCTCCATCTTCTACTAAAATATCTACAACCTTACATTTAAATTCTGCTTCAATCTCATTCATCAGCTTCATTGCTTCAATGATACATAAAGTATCTCCTGCATTAATAACATCACCAACTTTAACAAATGCAGCTGCATCTGGAGCAGGTGATGTATAGAAAGTTCCTACCATTGGAGCCTCTATCTTCTCTCCATCTACAACAGGTTTTTCTTCAGCCTTTGGCTGAGCAGCTGGTGCTTGAGCTGTAGAATTAGATTTTACCTCTTCCACAATTGGAGCTGGTGCAGCTACCGCTGAAGCTTCTTGAGCTACTACTTTTCCTCCCTTTCTGATACTGATCTTTGTTCCATCACTTTCTAGATTGATCTCCGAGATATCAGTTTCATTTAAAATCTGTACTAATTCTTTAATGTCTTTTAATTCCATGTCTTCTTCCTCCCTATTAATTTCTGGTTCAGTTTCTCCAAAGATATCTTTCTCTTTCTTTCTCTCTTTTAAGAATTTTAATCCCACTTGTGGGAATAAAGCATAGGATAAGTAGTCTTCTTCTTTTTCTGCATAGCGTGTAACTTCGTCTTTTATATTATCCAACATTGGCTCTAATAAATCAGCAGGACGACAAGTAATTGGTTCTTCGTCACCAATTGCTCTCTTTTGAACCTCTGGATTGATCTCTGCTGGAGGTCTACCATAATATCCTTTAATGTATGATTTAATCTCATCAGGAATTACTTTATATCTTTCCCCTAATAAGATATTCAATACTGCTTGAGTTCCTACAATTTGACTGGTTGGTGTTACCAGTGGAGGAAACCCTAAGTCTTCTCTTACCTTTGGTATCTCCTCTAATACATCATGGATTCTATCTAAAGCCTCTTGCTTCTCTAATTGAGATACTAGATTAGATATCATTCCACCTGGTACTTGATGTGAGAATGTTTGCATGTCAGTAATCCTAGTAACTCCTCTAGGGAAGCCTTTTTGTCTTCTTACTCTTTCCCAATAACTATCTATTTCGAATAATAAATCTAAATTTAAATCAGTATCATAGTCAGTCTCTCTTAAAATAGCTGCCATAGTCTCAACTGGCGGCTGAGAAGAACCAAAAGCCAAAGATGCAGTAGCTGTATCAACGATATCTACACCTGCTTCAATACCTTTCAAATAGGTTGGAATCGCCATACCTCCAATATAATGACTATGTAATTCAATTGGAAGATCAATCTTCTCTTTAATTGCTGAAACTAAGTTATGAGCACGGTAAGGTGTTAATAACCCTGCCATATCCTTAATACATAAAGAATCTGCTCCCATATCCCTTAATGTCATTGCAGTTTCTACATAATGTCCAATAGTATGAACAGGACTAACAGTATATGCAACTGTAGCTTGTGCATGCTTTCCAGTCTCCTTAACAGCACTCATTGCTGTTTCGATATTTCTTACGTCGTTAAGAGCATCAAAGATTCTAAAAATATCTATTCCATTCTCCGCTGCTTTATCAACAAATGCTCTAACAACATCATCAGGATAATGTTTATACCCTACTACATTCTGCCCCCTCAATAACATCTGTAATGGAGTCTTGCGGATATAGCTATTTAATAGCCTAAGCCTCTCCCATGGGTCTTCATTTAGATAGCGCATACAGACATCAAAAGTAGCTCCGCCCCAAACTTCCATAGCATTATAGCCAACTTCATCCATCTTACCGATAATTGGTAACATATCTTCAGTTCTCATCCTTGTTGCCCACAATGATTGATGAGCATCTCTTAAAGTTGTATCGGTAATTCTCACTCTTCTCTTCATTCTTCTCCCTCCTAAATACTCATTCTATTATTTCTATATTTACAATTTAACTCCTTGTTAAGCGTTAAATTTATCGGCAATTACTAGCAAAAAGATTAATTTAATCTTCATTTCAAACCTTAACATAAAAACAATTTACTCATTAGTGAATTACTGGACTTAATTACAGAAAGACTCAGGTTAACGAACAAATATAACCTGAGCACTGTTAATCTTATTTAGTTATTATACCTTCTTTCATATATTTTGTCAATTCATTCAGGTTTTTTCTCAATGATAGTTATATTCTGTAAATTGATATTGGTGCTATTTTTAATAATATCACCAAGCTTTGCTACATCCTCCTTCTTTAATGCTTCTGTGCAGATAATTAGCTCTATAGACTTGTCATGGATAAAGGCAATTCCATCCTGATAACCTCTTGCTCTAACCAAGCTTTCAATCTCCATCTCTTTCTCTATATTATTCGTCAAAGTCAATAAACGTTCCTGTGCTTTAGACTTTAAATTCTTATCAGAATTAGGATTATTTATCATCTCTCTTAGCAGATTTATCTGTTCACTACGAGCTTGATCCCTATCAATTCTATATTCTACAAAAAAGTCCTTGCCTTTATTCTTAGTATCCTTATCACCTTTGGATAAGTTAATTACCTCTTTAGCTGTTACATCATTTAAGATTGGCTCTTCACTGATAATTTCAGTATCTGACTCCTTTACATCCTCTATGGCTACGTAGCCTTCCTGTGAAGATATATCTGCTAGATGATTATCAGATACTGAACTACGATGAATCACTACCGCTGTTACCATTCCCACCCATAACATCAATACTAAAAACCAACCTGCCCTTCTCTTCAACTCTTGATCAGTTATCATTCCAACTATCTTCATTAAAATCACTACCTTTCTTTTGATAATATAACTATCTTATAGCTAGGTACTCCTAAACCTATCTTAATTGCCCTTAATAATTTTGCCTTAATATATGAATTCCCAGCACCCTCTGCCACCACCAATACCCCTCTAATTTGGGGTTTGACCTCCTTTTTTATCAAAGGAAGCTGCTCACCACTATTATTAAGTAATACTACTTCAGTCCTATTATCATATTGGATCGTCTTACGATTTCCTCCAGAGTTATCCTCTTCTAAACTCTCTTGTTTAGAATCTTGATAATCTCTAGCATAAGTATACTCTGAACCAGAATCCAAAGTTATATCTACATCAACCTTTCCAACACCTTCAATTTGAGATAACATCTTCTGTAATTTAAGTTCTATACTCTCCTCCAAATTTGAAGTACTCGTATTTATTGAGCTTGCTTTCCTGCTAGCTAATGACTTTTTTGACTTGGAGGTAGAGACATCTTTGCCAAAGTCACCTAATAGCATTAAAAAGACACCTGCTAAGACCAATATCACCAAATATCTGATAAACTTAAATTGTGATTTATTGAAAAAACCCTCTTTTCCAAAAATATTATCCATATAAGTCCTCCTCTCTTATATGATTTAATCTATTTTACAATTTTTATATGAATATTAGTTGGTTAATGGAAATATTGCGACATTTTCGCTACTAGCTTCTAGCCTCTATCTTCTGGCTATTAGAACTATAAGTTCTTAGCTAGTAGCCAGTGGCTAGGAGCTAATAAAAAGTGTCGTAATATCTCTATATAGTATCACTTTTAAAATAATAGAAAGCATTAATTCAAGTCTACTGTAATCTGCTCAATATCAATCCCATAAAAATTAGCTATCAGCTCTTTTAATTCTGTTATCTGATTATCCCCATTATCTTGAGATGGATTATTTTTTGATAAATCTACACTAACCTCTTTAACTCTATTATCCCTTCCTCTAATAGATACTCCTTGGAGCCGACTATTAGAATCAAAATCTACCTCAACCTCAACATCTTCTAAATCTGAATTCAACTTGATTAAAGCTTCAATCTGCCTGTTTAATCTTCTTTTATAATCCTCTGCTATAACTTGATTATCTTCCTTTAATCGCTCTCCTTCTTGAACTATCTCTTCAAAGGATGGTTTACTATAATTAAATATATTAAAAAAGCTCAAAAAATTTGACTGATAATTTATTAAATTAATTATTGGGTTCAATATTACTAGGATAATAAACAGCCCAATCACCATATTGACTTCTCTTTTAGTATTATTATTTGGTAATAACATCTCAATAAAGTTAGCAAAGATAATTACTAGTACTATATTTCTAATCCAGCCTGTTAGAAAATCCATTCTATCACCTCATCATTACTGTAAAATTGGCTGCTCCTACCATGATAATTATCACTACAAAGAACATTACCCCTACAATGGCTACCGATGCAAAGACATACAATAGGTTATTGGCTAATCTATTGAGACAATCAACTATCTTATCATCACTGATAGGTTGAATCAGCGCTGCTGCCAATCTATAAATAAAAACCAAAGCTAAAATCTTAATCACAGAGAAGGAGCAGAATACAATAATAATAAATACACTAAAGACTCCCAAAGCATTCTTAATTAATAATGAGCCACCTATCACCATATCTAAAGTACTCGATAAAAAACCTCCCACTACTGGGATAAAGCTACCTGTTAAATATTTGGCAGTACGAATAGTAACCCCATCACTTACAGTAGCAATAGTCCCTTGGGCTACAATAGTTCCTAAAAAGATTGTTGTAATTAATCCTAGTATACTAGCAACCCCCTTCTTAAATAACCCTGCCAGCCCTGTCACCTTAAAGTTATCAGAGAGATTATTTACTATATCTAAAATAGTAGCTAAGAAGATCAAGGGAAAGAGGATATTGATGATAAAGGTACTTAAACTATTGACTATCAAGAAACTGATTGGATGAAATAAGGCTGCTGAGGTTACATTTCCCATACTAACCAGTAAAGACAATAATATTGGCAGTATTGCCTGCATAATATCTACCATATCCCTAATAGTATCTTTACCAATTCCTATAGCAACTTTAAAGGAATTCAGAGCTATAATCACTAAAACCAGATATACTATCCCATTTGCTAGATTATTAACCTGAGCTGAATCGTTTGACTGAAAGGTCTTTAAAACAGCTACCATCATAGCTAGGACTATTAATTGACCTAAGAGCTTACTATTTGCCCAAATTTCATCTAAGAAGTACTTCAATATCCCTTTACTAATCTCTATTATCTTGATTCTAAAGCCATCTTTACTGAATAATTTAATAATATCCTTAACACTTATCTGAGGAAGGTACTCTTCTACCTCTTTATTCAATTTTTCAACCTCTTTATCTAACTCTGATAGATTCAACTTCTCTAGTTGCTTCTCTATAATCTCTCCTGGTTGAATTGACAAGTCCTGCTCTGAATTATTAGCATCTACAGGTGGCGAGATTAGAGTCAGTATAAATATCAGTATTAGTAGCTTCTTCATATTATCACGCCTTTATGGTAAGAGTTGCATTACTGATTCTAAAATAGCTAACATAATGGGAATACCTAAAATCATAATAAAAATTCTACCAGCCAGTTGTATCTTCATAGCTATATTATGCTGCCCTGTATCTTCACAGATCTTATAAGCAAACTCAGTTATGTATGAAATAGCTATCACCTTTAAAATTGTTTTGAAATAAATTAAATCTATATTGGCTTTCGTTGCTAGATTCTCCATTACATCAATAATTACTGCTATCCTGCTTAGCAGTAAGAGTAGAATAATCAGTCCCACCACTATACTTAAGAGCAAAGATAATTCAGGCTTATATTGCTTGATTACTACAGCTAAAATGGTACCGATGATGCCTATACCTACAATCTGGATTATCTCCACCATATCCCCTCCTAAAATCCAAAGATACTACGAACATTAGTAAATAATTGATTTATCAGCTGAATAATCACCATCAGTACAATTATTACCCCAACTAAAGTCAACATCTGGGCTTGCTCTTCCTTCTCTGCCTGCTTTAATACCATATTGAAGACTGAGATTAAAATTCCTAAACCTGCAATCTTAAAGACTAAATCTATATCCATTTTCCAACCTCCTACCTTAATAGTTGACAGTGGCTTACACGAAGAGTCATATTTTTCGACTCGTAGGTACAGTTGACGATGGTTTACTTGAAGAGTCATATTTTCAGACTCGTAAGGACAGTTAAGTTCAAAATCATTAAACCTATATAACATAAAACCTTATAATAGTAAATTATTAATCTTAGTACTATAATCAATAACTTAATTTAATCCTTTTATTTACTCATAACTTATTACCCGTCACTCGTTACTGCTTTTAAAATATCAATATTGCAAGAAACACCCCTACTAATACCCCCAAATATCTCCACAACTTGACCTTCTCCTCCTTCTCAGTGAAGGCTTGTTGATATAGAGCATCTAGCTTATGCTGGGCTAGATTCATATACTTGACTTGGTCATCGATACTTGTCTGCCCTAAATTATAACCAAAGTCTAGCAGAACATCTATATCCTCTGATACCAAAGCTGTTTGATTATAGGTAGCATTAACTGCTCTATGCCAAGCCTCTTCTGCTATCATTCCAGAATCCAACTCTTCTTGTGCAACCTGAAAGATTGTTGAAATCGGTGCTGATAAGCTAGTAGCCAATTTAGCAAAGGCATCAGGTAAGGGGGTAACACCATAGCTTATCTCAGTTTCTAACATCTGTAAAGCAGTCTGTAGCTCCCTTAACTGTTTGGGTCTTAAAAGATATTGCTCAGCTATAATAAATCCAATTGTTGTACTACTACTAATGATAATTAATGCACCCAATAGTTTCATTTCCGTCCCCCTATATCTTAATAATCTTCTCTACTGTACCTGCTCCCTGCCGATGACTTAGAATGATTATCCTTTGAAAGGTATTAGTATTTATAATCTCTTTTAAGCTTGGTCTTAATTTCAACTCATCTAAGCTACTACCATGAACAGTAGTAATGATTCTCACCCCTGCATTGATAGCTTCCTGTAATGCTTTAACATCCTCTTCTGACCCAATTTCGTCGGTAACAATCACATCAGGGGACATGGATCTGATTAATAACATCATCCCTTCAGCCTTGGGGCATCTATCCAACAAATCTGTCCTTACTCCCAATCTATTCTGAGCTACCCCCTGATATGCCCCTCCAATCTCAGAACGTTCATCAACCACCCCTACTTTCAAGCCATTGAATTTTAAAGTAGGAATCCCATCACTTAGCTGACGAGTTAAATCCCTAATCAAAGTAGTCTTACCACAACGAGGTGGAGAGATAATTAAAGTATTGTAAATATCATTTCTTCCTCTCACTATCTCTTTAACCACCTTATCACCTGCACCGATAATTTCTTGACAAATCCTAATATTCAAGCCTGAAATATGCTTAATCCTCTTAATCCCCTGCTCATCAGCAATGACTTGACCGACTAAGCCTACCCGATGCCCTCCTGTCAAGGTGAAAAATCCTGCTTTAATCTCACCTTCTAAAGTAAAGAGGGAGCTTCTAGTCATTAAATTTAAGGTATCCTTAATATCCTTTATAGTTACTAAATATCCTTGCTTAATATCTTTAATCCTATAGCCTCTACTATCGACTATCAATTCCCCTCGCCGCCTCTCTAAGATTAAAGGGTTTCCTACCCTTAACCTTATCTCTATCAAATCATCTATTTGGTTATCATCTATATGATTAATTATCCTTCTAAGCTCAGGAGCTAGTACAGGCAAGATACCCTGTTTTAAGATTCTATTCATTTTATTTTCCATAGATACCACCTCTACCTAACTATATTAATACCATGGTAAAAATATGCAATAAAAAGAAAAAAGCCAAACAGAAAATCTGCTCGACTTGAAAAAATAATCTATATTATAATGATATTTATTAAATCAAAGATAGATTATCCACCATATATAAATAAGAGTATAGCTCCTACTATTAATAATAGAGCAATCAATAAACCACCTATGGCTGAATCTTCAAAAGAGCCCATAAACAAATCTAGGATTGCTATTAAGAGATTTTTAGAAAAACTTTCTTCCTTATAATCTTGAAAACTCCATTGAAAGAGCTTAATCCCCGCAATTATCAGCAAAAGACATAAAATAATCCTAGGTAATAATGACATCTTTACCTTCTCCTATTCTGTGATGAGTGATAAGCAGTCAGTGACAAGTGACCAGTAACCAGTAAAATTTCTCTCTCCTTGCTAGTTAATCATCACTTGTTACCGTCCTCTTACTATAATAACCCTTAGTTGAGTACAAAATAATATAAAGAAAAAAGGACACGATTTCTCGTACCCTTACTCAATTTTATTAAAAATATATCATCTTTTTAGTTATTCCACCATCAATCACAAAGTTTTGTCCTGTAATAAACTCTGCCTTATCTGATAATAGATATTCCACCATTGAGGCAATATCTTGGGGAGTACCTACTCTTCCAGCTGGATGCTGTAGATGGTCTTCTTTTGATAGCTTCTCCTGCTTTCTTTCACTCTTCTTTTGATAATTAGAGACATCTATCCAACCTGGACTGATACAGTTTACCCTAATAACAGGTCCCAAGCTCATTGCTAGAGAATGGGTCAGAGCATAGATACCACCTTTACTAGCACTATAGGCTTCTGTATTTGACTCAGACATAAAGGCTCTTGTAGAAGCCATGTTGATAATAACGCCCTGATTATTACGAAAATATGGTCTAAAGTATTTAGTAATCAAGAAGATACTACTCAAGTTAACTCCAACTACTCGATTCCACTCCTCAAAGCTTAGTTCCATAATAGCCTTATTGATAGCAATAGCAGCATTATTAATAATATAATCTATCTTCTTAAACCTTTCTACTACTTTCCTTGCTGCATCAATTACTTTATCTTCTTTAGCCACATCACAGTTAATAGCTAGAATATTCTCTTTAAACTCTTGATTATCTTCAATAAAATCAGCAATCGCTTCTGCATCATTATCTAAAACTACAACACTACACCCTTTTTTTAATAAGTGAAGAGCTATCACAGAACCAATCCCCTGTGCTCCACCTGTTATAATCGCAGTTTTACCCTTCATCTTAGCCCCCTATTAACTATTATTCTCTATAAAGCAGTCAATCAGTCTTCTTGCAATACTGACCCTCTCTGGAATTTGAGGAAGGCTGTTAACATCAAACCACCTTGCATCTGCAATCTCTTCATCATCAATCACTATCTCCCCACTAGCATACTCGGCAGTATAGGCTACCATCAAAGAATCTGGAAAAGGCCAAGGTTGACTACCAAAATATTCAATATTTTTAACCTCTATTCCTACCTCTTCTTTAACCTCTCTTCTAACACACTCCTCTAGAGTCTCACCTGGCTCTACAAAACCAGCAATCACACTATATAATTTATTGGAAAATCTATATGAGTTAGCTAATAAAATCTCATTATCTTTAGTAATAGCTACTATGATAGCTGGTGATATCCGAGGAAAGATTATCTGATTACATTCACTACAAATTTTAGCCTTCTCCCTCTTTAAATTCTCTGTAGGGCCCCCACACCTACCACAATATTGGCTATCATAAGACCAATTGATAAATTGATGTGCATAGCCGATTAATTTGAATGAATCTTCACCTATTACTCCATAGAGTTCCCTAATTCCATAAAAAGATAAACAGTTAAGTAATTTATTCGGGGATTCAAGCAATCCTACATAACAGGATACTCCATCTAAAGTGCCAAGAAACTCTGTGACAATAGGATTTAAATTATCTACAAATCTATTATTGATAAGTGGGACAGCAGGGATATCATTATTAAATTTAAGTAAAATTTGATTCTCACTAAATAAGAGCCAATAAGCTGAGTCTGATTTATTAGATATGGGTGTTGTTGACGATTTGAATTCCATATAATATCTTCCTTCCTTTAATTACAATTATAATTATTAAGCTATCTTAATAACTTCTCCACTCCTTGATAATCACCTTGCTACCTCTTTAATTAAAATGAAGTAGCTGATTAAACTTTAATGTATTAAGAGTTAGTGAGGATGTTGCAACAGTTATACTTTGAAAAGTAATTCAAACTATAAAAATCTCTTTTGGGAAAGCTTACCAGCTTTTTTCCCGAGTTAATCTTAGCATTGCCCTAAAAGTAACCAAAAGGTCTAGAAAAGAATTATAACTCACTACGCAATCCAAATAATATGAATTAGTAATTATTATACTCTCTAATTAAAAATTCATTGTACTCTAAAGTTCATCTCAATTTTTGCTATGTTCAAACAATAATTCTTTTCGCCTTTAAAGAACTTAACTGTCAACTAAGACGCGAAAGTGTAGTAATATCTATAAATAATATTATTTTGCTATAAACTAATAAAATAGCTCCTAATTAGGAGCTATTTTAACTTAATACTTCTATTTATTAATCATATATACTCTTGCTTCCCAAGGCTTAAATAGATTATTTTGCGATAATGATTCTGGTTGCTTAACATAATTACCTATAACCAGATTCCAATCTTGATTAATCTCATCTATTCTATACTCCACACTATCACCTGAAATATTTAATAAGATTAGAAATTCTCTTTCTTCATCTGTTCTAGTATAAGCCAATATATGAGAATCTTCTTCTCCATAAAGCTTAAAGTCTCCACGCTTTAAGGCATTATTATCTTTGTGTAAGGCTATCAGCTCTTTATAATAATTTAAGATAGAATCAGCTTCTTGATTCTCTTCTTCTACATTAATACTCTTATAATTAGGATTTACCTTAATCCAAGGCTCTCCAGTAGTAAATCCTCCATGCTCTTGGCTGTTCCATTGCATTGGAGTCCTTGCATTATCTCTATTACGTTGAAGAAAATATTCTAAAGCTTTCTCTTCACTCTTACCAGATTTAAGTGCCCACTCATACCTCTTCTTACTTGCTTGGTCTTGATAGTCATCGATATCATCAAATCTAACGTTAGTCATCCCTATCTCTTCACCTTGATAGAGATATGGTGTTCCCCACATAGTCAATTCTAATGTAGCAAATAACTTAGCTGACTCTTTTCGATAATCTTGATCATCACCAAAGACTGATACATGGCGAGGCAGATCATGGTTACTAAAGAAGACTGTATCCCATCCTTTAGGGCTTAAAGAATCATACCACTTCTTAAAATAATCCCTTAAGATTGGTGCATCAAGCTTCTTCGTAAGTACATGACCAAAGTGGAATACCATATCAAGCTCATTCCTATCCTGATCTACATAAAGCCTTGAAGATTCTGGAGTAGTACCACCAGTCTCACCAACGGTCATTACATCATGATTAATTAATACCTTCTCGTAAAGCTCTTGTAAATACTGATGAGTCTCTTCAGTATTACGATAGTTTCTCTTACTCCATCTTTTTTCAGGTTCAAGAGCATCTGGTAGCCCCTCTGGCTTTCCGATATGGTGAATTGCATCTAGACGAAAAGCATCTATTCCCTTATCTATCCACCACTGAACAATCTCATACATCTCTTCTCTAAGCTTAGGATTACTCCAGTTCAAATCAGGTTGCTTATAATAGAAGTGATGTAAATAATATTCTTCACTACTTTCATCAAAAGTCCAAGCTGAATCCTCAAAATAAGATTCCCAATTATTAGGCTCCTTAGACCAGATGTAATAATCCCTCTTAGGACTATCCTTAGAAGAACGAGCCTCAATAAACCATGGGTGCTCATCGGAGCTATGGTTTAAAACCAAATCCATCATGACTTTAATATTACGTTTGTGGCACTCCTCAATCAAAAGTTCAATATCATCCATAAACCCAAATTCCTTCATAACATCTCTATAATCAGATACATCATAACCATTATCATAATTTGGAGAGGAACAGAAAGGACTTATCCAGATAACATCTACACCCAGCTTTTCTATATAATCCAGCTTAGCAGTTACCCCTGCTATATCTCCCACTCCATCGCCATTAGAATCAAAAAAACTTCTAGTATATATCTGATAAACAACTACATCCTTAAACCAATCTGATTTTGTCATATTTCTACCTCCAATTGAATTGATAGTGAACAGTTGACTATTGACAGTGTACAGTTATGTTGGACCTAAGCAACTAACATTATCAACTGCTTTTCTTATGCTACTTCTTTATTATCCTTAACTAATGCTAGCCATACTTTAAAGGGATTTTCTTCATAATAAAATCTCATCAGATTGATTCCACCTCTAATTCCTTCATCTAAGATTAGAGTAAGATACATTCCCATTAGCCCTAAGGAGAGACCAAAAATCATCAACGGCGATAAAGAGACTACAAAGATAGTCCCAAATATCTGTGAATATAGCATCCACTTGGTATCACCAGTACCTCTAATGGCATGACCCATCACTACATTAAATACCTGTAAATTGATATGTAGTCCTGATAAGCGGAGTAATGGTACTGCTCTAGCAATTACACTAGGATCTGAAGTAAAGACACCTGCAAGAAACTCGGGAAATATCAAGAAGATTAACCCAAAAACCAAAGTAACTACTACAGATAACCTCTGACAATAAAAACCTATATCCCTTGCTTGCTCAAAATCTTCGTTACCCCAATACTGACCGACCTTGGTCATTGCGGCCTTAGCAAAACCAAGATAAATAAATAATGCCAGAGATTGAATCCCCGCTACCAGTGAATAAATCCCTATAGTCATCCCATCAATCTGATTTAATAAGCGTACTATTACCAACTGCCCTACATTCCATAAAAGAGATTCAAGTCCACTAGGAATCCCTATATTTAAGGTCTCTTTATATAAATTCCAGTTTGGTTTTAACAAAGCCCTTTTAGAGAACTTAAAAGGTAGATCACTATACACTATAACAGCTATAAAGATTCCCACAGCTGCTATAATATTAGATATCATAGTAGCTAAAGCTGCCCCTTCTAAACCCAAAGCTGGTAAACCAAACTTACCATAAATCATCACCCAATCTAAAAAGAGATTACTTAAACTCTTGACAACTCCAAAGACCATAATAGGTCGGGTAATGCCTACACCTTGGAAGATAGATGCTGCTGAAACCTCAATTCCTAAAAAGACTAATGAGACTGCTAAAATTCTTACATAAGTAACTGAATCCTGAAGTATCTGCCCTTCTGCTCCAAAAAGTGAGAATATCCATCTCCCACCTAAAGCCCATATTAAGAAGAGTCCTATTGAAAATAATGTAGAAAAGAAGAACGACGATTCCCCTAAACGCTGAACCTTACTATAATCCTTTCTCCCATAATTCTGAGCCACCAAAACTGTCAATCCTGTTGCTGCAGAAAAGAAGAAGAAGTTTAGAGCACTGTAAGGAATCAAGACATTCCCAATTGCAGCTAGATACCGTGACTCAAGATTTCCTAAAAAGGCTCTATCGATCATAATCTGAAAATGCATTACTATATTCTGAATTATAATCGGTAAAGCTATAGCTAAAATCACCTTTAATCTACTTATATTCTTATTCTCTTTCATCATAACCCTCCGTTCATACCTACCAGTCGGTATGTTTTTAAGATAAAAAAATTACACTTTCAACCTTATCCAATAATTATCAAATAATCTCTTGAACATATTCTGATCTTTTTTAATACCTGGATTGACAAAGTTTAAATATGATAGTTGCTGCAATAACGCATCTAACTCGAAGGATAAGATCTCTGGATCTAAATCTTGGCGAATCTCTCCTCTTTCTTGTGCCTTTTTAAAAGCAGCAGTCAAAATACCAATCTTTAGCTTATCAGATTCATCTATTGCCCTTTGAAACTCTGGATACTTCCGAGTAGCTTCATATAAAAAGTTATAGTAATGTAAAATCGCATCATCATTATCAGAACCTACCAAGTCTTGAATGTACTTTTTCTTCTCTTTAAGAGATTCAAAACCTCTCCAAATCAGAGCTTTTATATCTAACTCTATATTTTGTAGCCATTCAGGTATTCCATTTGGAGTGAAATAATCTTCTAAAACCTGATAGTATAAGTCCTCTTTACTATCAAAATAATGATAGATGCCACCTTTGGTCAACCCCGATTCTTTAGCAATAGAATTTAGGGAAGTCCCCTGATATCCCTTTCGAATAAATAGTTTGAAAGCTGTATTAATTATCTTCTCTTTACTATCGATTCCAATCTCCCTCCTTTAAATTAGATCCAATATTATATATAATAGTCTATATAATTATAACCAAATTAACATAAAAATCAAGAAAATCCATAAAAAATTTAATAGAGCAGCTTCTTAAATAGATTATAGTTCTAACTTAGACAGCTCTATTACTTTTTGATTTGCTAAATTTTCCTTTAATTTTTTATAAAAATCATTAAAGCCTAGTATATTTTCAAAATAAAATAAATGTGCTGGGCAGTCACAATCACTTGACCCAAAGCCTGAAAAAGGGATAGAGCTACTCTCTAAACTTTCTAGTAGTTGTGCCCACTTATGTTCATACCTTTCTCTACCATAAGCATACCAAATTTCAATAAGCTCTGTCTCCTTTCTTAAATAATCGATATGCCAATAGAGCTTCTTATACTTTTTATTATGCCTTCTAACCCTTGAATGTACCCCGCCTGACCCAAAAGCACTCCCTACATAAACATAGTAGCCTTTTTCAATATCAAAGTAACCTAATTTACCAACTTTAACCTTTTGAACCTCTTTAGCTTCTAGAATCAAGATATATGTTCCAGGCTCTGCTGTGATTGTCCGCTTAATCTTGCGCCATGACATTATCTTCCTCTCCTTATAATATATAATCTATTTCTTAACCTTAGCACGATATTTTAAAAATACAACTACTATAATTAACATATTTAAAATTTTATCATACTCTGCTGGCAAATAAATAAGTAACAACACCGATAAGACAACCACTAAAATATTCAATAGAACTTTAAAGATTATAATCTTCTTATTTTGCCCCTTCTCTTCTAATCTTATATATTCAGCTATAGCTACAAAGGGTAATAAAGGAATTAAAACTAGTAACGGTACAAAAGCCTCCATAACATATCAAACTCCTCTTTAAAAATCATCTTAAATAATTATTAAAAAAGTCTATTACCTGTTTATACACATCCTGATGAAATTCTTGATTAATGATATCAAAGCCATGACCTTCTCCTTCTAAGATATATAGCTCCACTTGATTAGTAAATTTCTTTAAAGCATTATATAATAATTCACTTTGCAAAAGAGGAACCTCAATATCTGCCTCTCCATGAACCATCAAAAAAGGAGGTACTTCTAGGCTTATATAATTAATTGGATTCGCCTCTGTTATCTCTAATAAATCTCTCATTCCATAAAAATCACAGACTGCCTGTACCTTGCTTGAATATTCTAGATACTCACCTACATCAAAACCTCTAAAATCCCCTGCTGTGCCTAATAAAGATGCCAAATGCCCCCCAATTGAACGTCCCCAAACTCCAATTTTCTCAGGATTAAAACCATAATTGTCTCCATTAGCCCTAAGCCACCTAACAGCAGCTTTACAGTCTTCAATCTGAGCTGGGAACTCTGCTTCATTATATAATCGATAGTCTATTATTGCAACAGCATATCCATTCTCAATCAGTGGTCTAGACACACTATAAACCTCTTCATAACCATTATTGCTACCTATTTCCCACTCTCCTCCATGGAGATAAATTACTAAAGGAGGCTTCTCACCAGCTAACTGAGGTACATAGATATCTAACACTAAAGACCTTCCATTAACATTACAATATTCAAGGTTAGTAAATTTATTGACTCCCATATAAAATCCCTCCAGATAATAGATATCACAGATAATTGCCACATCTTAACATATTCTACAAAATAAAGAGGTTTACCTTCTTTATTTGAAAAATAGAGTAAAAGTAGCCTCACCCCTTAAATATATATGTAATCTAAAATAAAAAAATCTTTAATCTTAGCAACTTATAATAGTATATAGCTAACCTCGCGATATTAAATCTTATTAAAAATTACAGTTATGTTGCAGTCATTCTTAACTTCTCGTTATACCATCTTTATAAATACACTATTTCATCTGCAAACTCTTCTGGTTAATATAATATGTCAGTTTAATTTTTTCTCTCTACCTACGATTTTCAAAATATAATTTCAATAATAGAGTAGGACCAGCCTCACAGCTGGGACCTCTCTTCAAACTGCACGTACGGTTTTCCCGTATACAGCTTTCCTTTATTGTTGCTCCATTCCAGAGAGTAAGTTATCATCTCTGTATT
>Ga0163224_100038_pt1 | contig 20558 bp, 19 predicted proteins | sample MSEWel2016_03_03_FD_113141 | JGI IMG/M metagenome (GOLD analysis project Ga0163224, IMG submission 113141) | Subsurface microbial communities from deep shales in West Virginia, USA - MSEEL Well Study Marcellus 5H_2016_03_03 ... | reverse complement strand
TAATACCTTTGTAATAGCTGCGGTAGTTGTTGTTTTACCGTGGTCTACGTGACCAATTGTACCAATATTAACATGAGGTTTCGTTCTCTCAAACTTTTCTTTTGCCATTTTATTTCCCTCCTAGATTATGTAGAAACATATTATATAAATTAAAGGTGATACAAAATCACCTGTTTATATGTTAATTATTAAATTTGGAGCCCACAACCGGATTTGAACCGGTGACCTCATCCTTACCATGGATGCGCTCTACCTACTGAGCTATGTGGGCTGGAGCGGGAAACCAGATTCGAACTGGCGACACCCAGCTTGGAAGGCTGGTGCTCTAGCCAACTGAGCTACTCCCGCACAATAAGTTCAGTTTACAGTGTATAGTGTACAGTTGACAGTCAAAACCATAAAAGCAAAAACTTAAATATAAGTTCTTATTTTTTATGAACTTAACTATCAACTGTCAACTATTAACTGTTAAATATTAATGGTGGAGGGGAGAGGATTTGAACCTCTGAAGGCGTCGCCGGCAGATTTACAGTCTGCTCCCTTTAACCACTCGGGAACCCCTCCTTAAACACATCAAATAAACAACAATAATATTATATTCTTTTTAAAACCAAAGGTCAAGAACTAAATAAAACAATTTAATTTAATTATTAGAGATTTAAATTGATTAAATTAATTTATTAGGCACTTACTCCAGTTTAACCTAAATATCATTCTTTTCTAAAAATTCTTCTAATTTCCTTTTGACACGTTGTAAAGCATTGTCCACTGACTTCACATGACGCTTTAAAGAAATAGCTATATCTTGATAACTCTTTCCTTTCAAATATTCCATCAAAACCTTTAGCTCCAAATCACTTAACATTTTTTTTATACTGGTCTCTAAAATTTCATAAGATTCATAAGTTATAAATAATTCCTCAGGATTAGACAATTTACTACTTCGTAATACATCTAATAACGTCCTATCAGATTCTTCACTAAAGATTGGTCGATTAAGAGATATATAAGAATTTAGAGGCTGATGCTTTTGTCGTGTTGCTGTCTTGATAGCAGTAATAATCTGTCTAGTAATACACAACTCAGCAAAAGCACGAAAAGAGGCCAATTTGTCAATTCTGTAGTCTCTAATCGCCTTATAAAGTCCAATCATACCTTCTTGTATAATATCTTCTCTATCTGCACCAATTAAGAAATAAGACCTTGATTTAATCTTTACAAAGCTTTTGTATTTTTTTATTAAATATTCTATAGCTAACTTATCACCACTTTGAGCATATTCTACAATTTCATCATCTGTCATATTATCATAATCAATATATTCTCGGTAATTTAGATTCTGTTCCACCCATAATCCCCCTCCACCCTATCCTCAAGATTACATCCTCTATTATAACTTATGTAATCTTTCTTAGTCAAGGTAGATATGGGTGTAACTTTTTCCTTAATTTAATTTTTAGGATTAATTTTAATAATAGTATCTTTAGGTGAATAAATATCCTTAGAAACAAATTCATTTTTTATAATTTTATTCCCCTTTTTTACTACTCTTCTTACTAATATCTCAAACCCCTTTGCACCAGGCTCTACAATCTCTTCTGTTCCTGAAGGTAACCCTCTATCAATCTCCCTTAGCACTTTAGGCTTTAGTACTTTTTTAGCAGAAGTTATAATTTCAACATACTCACCTTTATCTTTACCTAAGACAGTAATTGTTAACTTATTCTTAACTATCTTTGCTATGATAATTATAGGAGAATCACTATTATTTCTAAACTTAAAATCAATATAATTATAATAGACTGTGGCACCTCTGCCCATGGGAATATAAGACACCGGGCGAGAATGATTATCTCTTTCTATAATCTCCAAGTTGGCTAGTAAGACAGAGTTATACAAGGTCGAAGATACTTGGCATATCCCGCCCCCTATTCCCTGTACAAATTTTCCATTTATAATCTCTATAGCCTCTTTGTATCCCGCATCCTCAGTCCTTGGACCTACCACTTCATTAAAGGAGAATATTTCTCCTGGCATAATCAACTGACCATTTATCTTTTTGGATGATATGGCTATATTTTTATACCTATTCATTTCCCCTTTATCAAAATAAGTTGTATAAGTAGATATAATATCAGTTAACTGATAAACCTCTATATTATTTATAATACTTTTATCCAAACTATTAGCATAGACAATCTTTGAAGATATAAGAACCATTATAATAAATAAAGAATTTATCAAAGTTGATTTATTTGACACTTTACTACTCCTCTCTTTGGCGTACAGTCTCATAAATCAATATACCAGTAGCTACTGAAGCATTTAATGAATCTACATGACCTTTCATCGGTAATTTAATTAAGAAGTCACACTTTTCTTTAACTAGACGTCTCATACCACTACCTTCACTACCTATGACTAACCCTAATGCTCCCTTTAAATTGGCTTGATAACAGGTTTGCTTTGCATCTATATCAGCACCACCAATCCAAAATCCAGCATCCTTTAACTTATCTATAGTTCGAGATAAATTAGTTACTTGAGCAACTGGTACATATTCTATTGCGCCAGCTGATGATTTAGCTACTACAGGAGTAAAGGAAACAGATCTCCTATTAGGAATGACCACTCCTTGTGCTCCAGCTGCATCAGCAGTTCTTAATATAGAACCGAAGTTATGAGGATCCTTTAGTTCATCTAGTAAAATCAATAATGGCTCATCACTCTCTTTTTTAGCATGTTCAATTAAATCATCTATATCCCAATATTTTAACTCCTCAGCTACAGCTATTACTCCTTGATGAGCATGAGAATCTGCCATGCTATCTAATTGATTATTGTCTACCTTCTCTATTTTTATATTTCTCTTCTTAGCCAGCTTATAAATCTCATCAATCGGTCCACCATGAGCCGAATGTAATACTAATATCTTTTCAATTCTTCTGCCTGCTCTTAAAGCTTCAATTACAGGATTTCGTCCTTCAACATTGACCATTATTATTCCACCACTTTCATTTTTCTTTTACCTTTAAATTATATAAAGATCACAATATTTTTTCAAACAATCTCTGACAAAGTTATTTTAATTCTAATAATATAACTTAAGATAAAAACTTCTTTCTCATCTCTAGTTGTTTTCCACATGTTAATTTACCTTCTTTACACTTGCCATGTATACAAGAAGGGAGAGAATTTTCATATAATATCTCAGATAACTCTCTTAAAACTCTTAATTTCTTAGTAGATAACTTCCTTATCTCCCACTGTGCATTCATACAGATTCTTTCAGCTAACATAGTATTATCAATTCTAACATTAGTCGAAATTATCAACTTAATTTGATCACAATTTAATATAAACGCTAATGCTTTCTCCTCACCATACTCCTTTAATATATATAGTCTAAACTCTTTAAACTCATTAACTAAGTTTAAATATTCCTGACAAAAAGCAGACTTTTTGATACTTGGAGGTATAACCACTTCTCTTTTTGTATCTAGAATAAGGTTAGTTAAGTCTTCTCTATGATTCTCTGGTAATCTATGGCGAATCTGTTGATGATAAGTAACCATACTACACATCATCCCAAAGGTAGTTCTAGCCTGCTCAGCAATACTTTCATGGCCATAGCCTAGGACTCTTTGTACCAACCCTTTAGCTTTATCAGTAGCCTCTTCTCCCCATAATTCTAACTTCTTAGAAGGAGTAATTGCAGAAGTGCTGGTTATTGCCCCAAGACCTACCTTTAACTCTAAATTATCGAAAGCATTTAATAATATCATATTATCAGCAGAAGATATTCTGTCCATATCATCTTTGTATAAAAGCTCCATTAATTTTATATTATTAGTATTATGGTTATCTTCTAATAATTTAACCAGAACATCAGGCAAATATTTTATAAGTTCAGCTCTAAAACCCTCAAACAACTTAAAATATCTTGTATCATAGAGCAGAGCAAATAGTTCACAGAGCTTATTCCCAGTCATAGCTACTGAAATATTAGTCTTAGCGGAAAGAGGTAAGATATACCTTCCATCTTCTATCGGAATTTCATATTTATAATGCTCCTTCTTAGGTCTTCCTTTAAAATCCCCCTCTTTTAATTCAGATATCTTTTCATATAGCTTAAATGCTCTATCAGTTAACTCTTTAGCCTGTCTACTATCAGCACTTGATAATTTAGGCAGAGAATAACTCTCTTCACCCATCGTTACATACCTTTGACTTTGTTGTACATAGGAGTCTTTGAGTTCACACAATAAGGTACTTTGCACTCTATTAATACCTTCAGCTATGAATGAAATATTGACTACCTTCAAAGCCTCTTTAAGAGTGTCTATATTTAAAGTTTTAATATTATTATCTTTAATCCATGACTCTACCTTGGCTAACCCAGTCTCTTCAAAGTTACTAATCTTCATCATCTAAACCCTCTTCCTTAACTGACTATAATATTTCTTTAATCTTATTAAATACTTCTAGTAATCTTTGCTCTTTTCCTGCTAAATATAAATAACCAATTAATGCCTCAAAGGCTGTGCTATATTGATAATCAGCAGGATTTGCATTCTTAGGGGCATTTGTTTTAATATTTCTACCTCGCCGGACAATGACAAGCTCTTCTTCTGTTAAGTCATCTCTCAATTTTTCTAGTAAACTTGCTTGAGCTGTAGCATTGACATATTGGATAACCTCTTGGTGTAGTTGATTTGGCTTTGCCATATTTTTTTCTAAGACCAAATTTCTAATAAATAATTCAAAAACACTATCACCTATATAAGCCATTGTATCTGGCGCTAAGAGCTCTGGACGACTTGGGAATTCAATTAATTCATCAAACATTCTTTCCCCCTCCAATTAAGATAACTTTATTTATTGTGCTAGCTGAATTAAGAAAATTAGTATCGGGTTATGGGGATATGGCGACACTTTTTAACCCAAAGAATAATTAATAAAGTATAAATAATAGTTAAACTCTAAATCATTATACACTCAATGAAGATAATCATTTTATTTATTCACTATTCATTATTATTTATTATCTGTAAAAATGTCGCATTATCCCTCATTTTATCCCCTCCACTACTTCAAACTCCACTCTGCTCCTTGTGGAGTATCTTTGACTTCAATCCCCAATTCATCTAATCTATCTCTAATCTCATCAGCTAATTGGTAGCTTTTATTCTGTCTCGACTTCTCTCTAACATCTAGTAATAGTGAAATCAAAGGGTCAACTAAATCATTATTACCTTCTTTCTTTTCTACTAGAATTCCTAGAACATCCTTAGCAAAATTATCAAACAACCCTTTTATCTTCTCCAAACTCACCTTAACTTCAGCAGTTAATTCGAAAGTAGGGTTATTGACAAAGCGATTGACCTCTTTGGCTAACTCATGGAGTACACCTATTGCTAAAGCTGTATTAAAATCATCATCCATAGCTTCTATTAACTTCTCTTTCTTCTCTTGATAGACACTTAATAGCTCTGCTCCACTTAAATCCCCTGCAACAACCTCAAGTGCTAGTAGAGAATCTATCTTATTTACGGTATTCTCTAATTTATTCAAGCTCTTGGCTGAATTATCTAATTCCTGGTCACTAAAATTAATTGGACTACGATAATGATTAGAAATCAAGAAGAACCTCACTACCTCAGCTGGATACTTATTCAAAATCTCTCTAGTAGTAAAGAAATTACCTAGAGATTTAGACATCTTCTCCCCATCAATATTGATATAACCATTATGCAACCAGTAGTTAACTACCTTGTGGTCACAGCAAGCCTCACTTTGAGCAATCTCATTCTCATGGTGAGGGAAGGTCAAATCTACTCCACCTGTATGGATATCAAACTCTTCACCTAAATATCTTTTAGACATTGCAGAACACTCAATATGCCAACCAGGTCTACCTGCCCCCCAAGGGCTCTCCCAACTTGGCTCACCATCTTTACTTGCTTTCCATAGAACAAAATCTAATGGATTCTCTTTCTTGTCACTTACTTCTACTCGAGCACCTGCAACTAAATCATCTAAATTCTTCTTAGATAGCTTTCCATACTCACTAAATTTGCTCACCCTAAAATAAACATCGCCATTACTCTCATAAGCAAATCCATCCTCTACTAACCTATTAACCATCTCAATCATATCATCAATATGCTCTGTAGCCTTAGGGTAAATATCTGCTTTTCTAATATTTAACCTTTCTATATCTTCAAAAAAAGCAGTAATAAATCTATTTGCTAACTCTTGAACACTGATCCCTTCCTCATTGGCTCTATTAATCATCTTATCATCAATATCAGTAAAATTCATCACATGCAATACATCATACCCTTTATACGTTAAATAACGCTTGATAATATCTGGTACCATAAAGGCTCTAGCATTTCCTATATGAAAATAATCATAAACTGTTGGTCCACAAGAGTAGATCTTAACCTTCTTATCTTCCAAAGTCTTAAAAATCTCTTTTTCTCCTGATAAAGAATTATATACCTTTAAAGTCATCTTACTCACATCCTTTCAATCATCGGTTCTTCTTCTAACTTTCTGATTCTTTTATTCATACAATTTAACATTTCCTGTACTGGGTCTGGTAAATCACCATGATTTAAGTCAACACACTTATCCTTTATCTTCTTACCATCTTTAATCACAATTCTACCTGGTATCCCTACAACAGTGCAATTATCAGGAACTGGATTTAAGACTACAGCTCCTGCTCCTACCTTAACATTATTCCCAATCTTTATTGAACCTAAAATCTTGGCACCAGCACTGACCATCACATCATCGCCTAAAGTCGGGTGCCTTTTTCCGGTCTCTTTTCCTGTCCCACCCAAAGTTACCCCTTGATAAATAGTAACATTATCGCCTATTTCAGTAGTCTCTCCAATAACAACTCCCATTCCATGGTCTATGAAGAACCCTGAACCTATTTTAGCCCCTGGATGTATCTCAATCCCTGTTATAAATCTAGCAAACTGAGATATAATTCTAGGAATGAGCCTTAAACCAATATTATATAATGGGTGAGCTATCCTATAGAAAATAATTGCATGCAAGCCCGAATAAGTTAATAAAACCTCTAATATACTGGTAGCTGCTGGATCACGCTCAAAAATAACAGTAATATCATCTTTAATTTTTTCCAATAACATTATTTATCACCCCCAAGTAAAAAGACCTATCATCCCCTTTAATTCAGAGACGACAGGCCGTGGTTCCACTCTGCTTAGCTACCCTACTAGTAAGATAACTCACTTTCTAGTCAAATAACGCTGACTAAACGAAATAACCTACTAATACTTTTTCAGCTATTTAGCTCAAGGGGGCATCCAATTAGATATTCTTAAAGGTATTTTCAGCCTATGATACCTTCTCTCTAAAAGAATTAATCTAATTTACTAATCCCTTTCATAGCCATTATTTTTTATAAAACTCACCTTAAAGATAAAGCTTTATCTAGCCTATTAGCACATTCTTCTTTTCCTAATAAAGCAATTACATTATATAACTCTGGACCTGACCCTTTTCCTGTTAAAGCAAATCTAGTTGGGTGATAGAATAATCTTCCTCCAACAGGTAACTCTTTAAGAGTCTTTTTTAACATCTTCTTGATCTCTTGAGGATCTAAAGTTTCTAAAGCAAGGATATTATCCTTTAAAGTTTCAAAGACTATGTCCACTTTATCTTGCTTAAAATCCTCCACCACCTTCTCTTTATCAGTATATTCTAATTCACCAAAAAAGATATCAAGATGATCAGTAATTTCTGCCAAATAGTCCAAAGAACCTCTCACAGTGTCTACTAATAAGCCAATCCACTCTTCAGATTTATCAGATAGATCATAACCTGCTTCAAGAATATAAGGCTTTGCTAATTCTACTATTTGATCTAACTCAGCGGCTCTGATATACATTCCATTCATCCAATTTAGCTTTTCTACATCAAAAACAGCAGCACTTTTATTAACTCTCTCTATAGAGAACTGCTTAATAATATCTTCCTTATTTAGTATCTCTTCTTCATCCTCTGGAGACCACCCTAGTAATGATAAGAAATTAATTAAGGCTTCAGGTAAATATCCCTTTTTACGATATTCACTTACATATACATAAGCCTCTCCACTTCTTTTACTCAACTTAGACTTATCAGTGCCTAAAATCATTGATAAATGGGCAAATCTAGGAGACTCCCAGCCCAAAGCCTCATATAATAATTGCTGCTTTGGAGTATTAGATAAATGGTCTTCTCCCCGAATAACATGACTAATCTTCATTAAATAATCATCTACAACTACTGCAAAGTTATATGTAGGGATACCATCAGACTTTACTATTACAAAATCATCAATGACCTCACTACTAAAAGATACTCTTCCGCGAATTAAATCATCAACAATAAGCTCTTTTTCTTCCTTAGGAACTTTGAACCTAACAACAGGTTTTCTACCTTCTGCTTCTAGCTTATCCTTTTCATCTTGACCTAAGCAACGACATTTTCCAGTATAACGTGGTGGTTGACCTTGTTGACGCTGCTCTTCTCTCATTTCATCTAACTCTTCAGGAGTACAATAACAATAATAAGCTAGATCCTTATCTAAAAGCTCATCTACATACTCCTGATAAATATCTAACCTTTCCATTTGTCGATAAGGTCCATGATCTCCTCCGACTTTAACACCTTCATCCCATTCTAGACCTAACCAATCCATCTCACGATGAATAACCTCTTCAAATTCATTAGTAGAACGCTCTCTATCTGTGTCTTCTATTCTTAGAATAAAAGTTCCATTATTCTTTTTAGCAAATAAGTAGTTAAATAAAGCTGTTCTAATATTTCCAATATGTATCTGCCCCGTTGGACTTGGAGCAAATCTTACTCTAATATCACTCATATAGTTCTCCTTCCTATAATTTATAATTATTTTTATTATAAAACATCTTATAAGCCTTTGCAAGCTAACTATCCTCTTGCTAAAACAAAGGGCAACCAGTTTAACTGACCGCCCTTATATATTATTAAATTACACTCATACCTACAGATAGCTGTTCTGGTCCATCTACCAAAGCATGTCCAAACTTTCCAAATACGGCTACCGCTAGCCTACCTTCACCTCGTACAATAGCAACTTTAAATCCTCCACCCAAACCAGGATTAACAAGATTAAGTTGAGTATAAGCATCCTTAACTGCATTAGATACAGCCATCTTCTCTCTTAAGTTTTCTCTGATAACTCCTCGAGCAATGGCCGCTACTGTTGTACTTTCTCTTAATTTAATAGGTAAATTTTCAGCATTTGCACCAGTTTGAGTAATAGCAACTCTATACCCATACCCTTTAATCTTATCTAACCAGTAATTTTCATATTCTCTACTTCTAGTCATCGATAAGTAAATAGCAGAGCTTTCTGGAGATAACTTTGCAGTTCTCTCTTCTTTAACATAACCCGATACAATATCAGAAGAAGTAATAATACCAACAAGCTCTCCTTCATCATCCAAAACTGGAACTCCACTAATCTGATTATCTGATAATAGCTGAGCAGCTTCTTGAATGCTCTTATTTTCATTTATTGTGATTACTTCTGCTTTCATAACCTCTTTAATAAGTATATTTAAATTATGCTGATTTACTAAATCCCCATCAGTTACAATCCCTATTACTTGCTTACCATCTGCTACTACTACTTTTCCAATACTATTTACACTCATTAACCGTTCTGCTTCTCCAACAGTTGCTTCTGGACTTACTGTAATTATAGTCGAACTCATTAGCTCTTTAACTAACATTATTTATACCTACCTCTCTTTTACACTTACTATTGCTTCTGCTGCAATTCCTTCTTCTCTGCCAACAAAACCCAATCTTTCTGTAGTTGTTGCCTTGATGTTTACTTTATCTAAATCAGCGTCTAGAACCTGAGCTATGTTCTCTTCCATTCGCTTGATATAAGGTGCTAATTTAGGCTTTTGAGCAATAATTACACCATCTAAATTATTAAGCTCAAAACCTTTATTAAAGATTAGTTTACTTACTTCAGCTAATAATTTTAAACTAGAAATACCTTTATATTGGGGGTCATCGTCGGGAAAGTGACGCCCAATATCTCCTTCTCCAACCGCTCCTAATAAAGCATCTTTAATAGCATGTAATAAAACATCGGCATCAGAGTGACCCTCTAATCCATGGGAATAATCTATCTTAACTCCACCTAATATTAAGCTTTCACCTTCTACCAATTTATGAACATCGTAGCCAATACCTACTCTCATACCAACCTCCTTGATATAATTCTTTCTGCCAATTCCAAATCTTCTGGAGTAGTTATCTTTAAATTTTCATAAGAGCCTTCTATAACTCTTATCTCTTTATTCAACCTTTCTACTAAGCTAGAGCTATCTGTGCCTAAATAATCATCCTCACAAGCTCTTTGATAAGCCTCTAATATCAAATTTCTTCTAAAAGCCTGTGGTGTCTGAATAGCAATTAAATTATCCCTTTTTGGAGTATCAACAACAACTTTATCTTGATTGATTATTTTGATTGTATCTTTTACTGGAACACCAATAGCCACTGCCTGATACTTTTCAACCTCTGTAATTATATGTTCAATTAGCTCATTTGTCAATAATGGTCGAGCACCATCATGAATTAAAATAAAATCAGCATCTTCAGATACAGCCTTCAATCCATTGTAGACCGATTCTTGCCTCGTTGCTCCACCTGCTATTATTTTACTCACTTTATTAAAATTATATTTATGTATGATTTCAGATTGACAATAGTCTAACTCTTCACTTTGAGCAACCAATATAATCTCATCAATACTAGAACTGCTTTCAAAGATAGTAATTGTATGTGACAAAATCGGCTTACCACCTAATAATAAAAACTGCTTGTTCTTATTAGCTTCCATCCTCTTACCTTGTCCTGCTGCCGGAATTACTACACTTACTTTCATTAAAAACTCCTCCATTAAGTCCAATCATTAATAATTGATTGCCAGCAGTTGCCAGCAATCAATTATTAGTTACTATAAAGCTTGTCTAGCTAAAAATTTAGGTTTAGCAAATATCATTCTACCAGCAGATGTCTGTAAAATACTTGTCACCAGAATATCTATATTATCACCAATGTAATCTTTACCATGATCAACGACGATCATAGTACCATCATCTAAGTAACCTATACCTTGTCCTGGTTCTTTTCCATCTTTGATAATCTTAACTTCCATCTCTTCACCTGGTAATACTACTGGCTTAACAGCATTAGCTAATTGATTGATATTCAAAACAGAAACACCTTGCAGTTCAGCTACCTTATTTAAATTATAATCATTAGTAATTACTTTACCATTTAAAACTTTAGCTAATTTAACCAATTTACTATCTACTTCATCAATATCATGGAAATCTTGTTCATAAATTTCAACAGTTATTTCCAGCTCTTTTTGAATTTTCTTTAAAATATCTAAGCCTCTCCTACCACGATTTCTCTTTAAAAGATCAGGAGAATCAGCAATATGCTGTAATTCCTCTAAAACAAATTTAGGTATAATCATTACACCTTCAATAAAATCAGTTTGACAAATATCAGCTATTCTACCATCAATGATCGCACTTGTATCTAAAATTTTATAACTTGCCCCTAAAACTTCTGAATTATCAACCTCTATTGAATTATCCTTCTTATTAGCTTGTATTAAAATATTAAATAATTCCTTACTCTTATTAACCGCTAGATTCCAACCTAAATATCCCAAAATCAAATTAATAGCTATTTGAATCCATAAACCAAATGTAGGAATAGACTGTATTGAAAAAGCAATGACAATCAACACACCTAAAAGCAATCCAACTATCAATCCACAGATACCTGCTATAATGTCCTTACCAGGAACTCCTTCTAAATTATTTTCGAATTTGACTATAAACTTTACAATCTTCTCTACTATATAAGGTAATAATATGAATCCTAGTAAAGCTCCTACTATTATTCCATAGATATTGTTATTGGTAACAAGGTTGTACAAATCCAAAGTTATCTCTTCAGACAAACCCAAATAATCTACAATCTGATAACCTAACACTCCTCCAACAGTAGCAAAAACTAATCTCCAAAACTTATTTAACACCCTTCTCACCTCCTTTTTAGAATAGTTACCTATTCTTCATTAAAGTTTTAAATTAATCATTCTTATTTATCCTTTTGACTTCTTACAACTATTAGATAGAAAGACAAACCTTCCTATTTTTTATCTTTTTTAAACAAGCATCATTACCATCCAACTTAACTTTAATTTAAATACCAGTCTACAGTTCAATGGTTATACTATCCTAAAATATTTAAATTTAAATATTTTATGAAAAATTTCCTTTAAATAAAAAATTTGATAATTATTACTCACAAAGCTAAAACGCCAGGTAAACCTGACGTCAAATTTTATTCTTCTTCAAATTCTTGTTCCTCAAATATAGTATTGATTTTTTCTTCAACTTCCTTTTCATCTTTACCTTCAGCCAAAACTAATTCACTGATTAAAATTTGTCGAGAATTATTCAACATCTTTTTCTCTCCTGTTGATAGACCTTTAACAATATCTCTAATAGTTAAATTTCTAACAACCTCTGCCACTTCAAAGATATCTCCCGTCTTTATCTTCTCAGTATTAGCTCTGAAACGTCGATTCCAGTTTTGAGACATCTCACTTTGGTCTCCCTTTAGAACTTGATAAACTTTAGAGACCATATCACTATTAACTACATTACGAAGTCCAATCTCTTCAACATTATCTTTAGGAATCATAACCTTCATATCACCAATTGGTAATTTCATAATATAATATTGCTTCTTCTCTCCTAAAATCTCTTTTTGTTCTATATCTATAATTGTTCCGGCACCATGGTTTGGATAAACAATCTTATCTCCCACTTCAAACATTAACACAACCCCCATTCAATGCATGATACTCCCTTTAATTATATCATATATACCTTATAATGTCAATGAATACCACTAAATATGCCGATCTAATAAGACTTGATCCCTTAACCGCTTCAATCCTTCTTTTATAGCCTGGGCTCTTACTTCCCCAATTCCATCAACATCATCTAATTCATCAATAGATGCATTGAGTATCTCTTGAAAATCCCCAAAGACCTCTACCAAGTTTTCAATAACTGCCATTGGTAGTCGGGGAATCTTTCGTAATAACCTATAACCTCTAGGTGAAATAGATAGATCTAAAGCATTTATATTACCACCATAACCTAAGTGCTTACTTATTGTGGATAAACTGAGCAATTCATCGGATACATATGAAGAGAACTTTTCAAAAATATCAATAGATTCTTCGTCATTTACCTCTTCTTCACCTTCCATCTCAGCTTGATAATCCTTAATAATTAATAATCCCTCTTCTTTAACATTGGCCACTAACTCTTCTAACTGCATCTTAATCAAACGACCCTCACTACCTAGCTCATTGATATACTTCTCTATTTCTTCAACAATCCTTAATACCATCTCTGCCCTCTGAACAGCAGTAGCTACATCAGAAATAGTAACTAAATCTTCAAACTCCAAAGCACTTAAATTAGTTAAGACTTGGTCTAAAACACTCCTGTACTTTTCTAAGGTCTGAATTGCTTGATTAGCCTTTGTTAAAATAACACTAATCTGCTCTAATATATATTTTTTATCTTCTTTATATAAAGTTATTATATTTCTTCTTTGAGAAATTGATACAACAAGTTCTCTAGTCTGTTTGGCTATTCTTTCAGCAGTACGGTGTCTAGTACCTGTTTCTACCGAAGAGATTGAAGGATCAGGAACCAATTGTGTATTAGCACACAAAATTCTCTGGGCATCACTACTTAATACAATCGCCCCATCCATTTTAGCAAGTTCATATAATCTAGTAGGAGTCATCTCACAATTAATATTAAATCCTCCATCAACAGCCGCTAAGACCTCTTCACTATCACCTACTACAATTAAAGCCCCAGTCTTAGCTCGTAAAACATTCTCTAATCCTTCTCTAAAAGGGGTTCCTGGAGCAACCAATTTTAAGATTTCAGTAAACTCTTCATCATTGAAACTCATTTATTCACCCCCCTAATATAAGATCCAAGACTTGATAGACATTACTAACTCCACAAATCTCTATATCTGAATAATCTAATTCTTCACTATTACTTTTAGGTATAATAAATTTAGTAAAGCCCAATTTACTGGCTTCATTAATTCTCTTTTCAATTTGACTGATGGCTCTTACTTCACCAGATAAACCAACTTCACCCAAAATAACAAAATCTTGAGGTATAACAATATCTCTAAAACTAGAAACAACTGCTGCAATCAACCCCAAATCTACTGCTGGTTCATCAACTTGAAAACCACCAGCAATATTAATATAGACATCTTGTCCTTGGATGTGAATTCCTAACTTCTTCTCTAATACAGCTAAAAGTAAAGAGACACGTTTGTGATCTACCCCTGTTGTCATTCTACTTGGTGTCCCAAAGTTAGCAGAACTCACCAAAGACTGTAGCTCTATTAAAATAGGTCTGCTTCCTTCCATACAAGGAATAATAACAGAACCTGAAACATTATCAGCCCTTTCTGAAATAAATAACTGGGAAGGATTTAAAACCTCTGCTAAACCACCTTGTCTCATCTCAAAGATACCTATCTCATTGGTAGATCCAAAGCGATTTTTGACAGCCCTTAAAACTCGATATGTATAATGACGATCTCCTTCAAAATACAATACCGTATCTACCATATGTTCCAAAACCCTTGGACCAGCAATGGAACCTTCTTTAGTAACATGACCAACAATAAAGATTGGAATATTGTTCTTTTTAGCCAACCTCATCAGTCTCCCTGTCCCATCTCTTACTTGACTAACGCTTCCAGGAGCAGATTCCAAATTGGGATTATATATGGTTTGGATAGAATCGATGATTAATAAATCAGGATTTAACTCTTCAACATTATTGATAATGGTTAATAAATTTGTTTCTGCTAATATATACATACTTGAGTTAACAGTTTTTAATCTATCAGCCCGTAATTTTATTTGCCTTGATGATTCTTCCCCTGATATGTATAAAATTTTATCGTATATCTGACTAACATTATAGGCTGTTTGCAATAAAAGAGTGGATTTACCTATTCCAGGATCTCCTCCAATTAGAATTAAGGAGCCCGGGACAATTCCTCCACCTAATACTCTATCTAACTCTGAAAAACCAGTCTTCTTTCTATCTTCTGATTTAATCTCTATCTCACTTATCTTTTCTGGTTTTATATTCGTAGTCACCTGTGATTCCTTTTTCTGCTCTTTAGTATCAATAATCTCTTCAACTAATGTATTCCAGCTATTACACCCTAAGCACTTTCCACTCCATTTTAAGGCCTGATAACCGCATTTTTGACATATATACCTTCTTTTCTTCTTTGCCATTAAAAAATCACCTAATTAAATAATTAATATCATGCATTTTATTATAACATTTTTTTGTAAAATTAACAAGTAAGCAAGCTTTTATGAAGCTTTAAGGTCAACAAGTGATTTTATAAAGGTTTTAGACATGTTTTGATAGATTAATATGTTAACATCACCAGTTATTAACACTATAAAGTTGAAATGATATAAAAAGAAAGCAGGGTGAATTCACCACTGCTCCCTTCTGCTATTTAGTAAATTTTAGAGAATCATCCTCAAAGTCTATCTTAATAGTATCACCATCATCAAATTCTTTGGATAAGAATTTTTCAGCAAGAGGGTTCTCAACAAGGCGTCTTATCGTTCTACGCAAAGGTCTTGCACCAAATTCTCTATCATAACCTTCTCTAACAAGCATCTCTTTAGCTGCTTGGCTCATCTCAATTTTTATATTACGCTCTTTTAATCTATTTTCTAATTCTTCTAGCATTAAGTCTACAATCTCTTTAATATGCTCCTCACCAAGTGCATGAAAGACAATAATCTCATCTAACCTATTTAAAAATTCTGGTCTAAATGTCTCTTTTAACTTTGTTTTTACTCTACTTTTCATCTCTTCATATTCTTTATTCTCTACATTAGTTTCGATAGTTTTAAATCCAAGACTACCTGATTTATTCTGGATAACATTAGCTCCTACATTTGAAGTCATAATCAAGGCTGTATTTCTAAAGTCTACAGTTCTCCCCTGTGAGTCTGTTAATTGACCATCTTCTAGTACCTGTAATAATATATTAAAAACTTCAGGATGAGCTTTCTCAATCTCATCAAATAAGATAACTGAATAAGGTCGTCGCCTTACCTTCTCAGTTAATTGTCCACCTTCATCATGACCAATATAACCTGGAGGGGAACCAACCAGTCTAGAGACTGAATGCTTTTCCATATATTCTGACATATCAATTCTAATCATTGCATCTTCATCATCAAACATTACTTCAGCTAATGTTTTGGCTAATTCTGTCTTTCCTACACCTGTTGGACCTAAGAAGATAAATGAACCAATTGGTCTTTTAGGATCTTTTAATCCTGCTCTAGATCTTCTAATAGCTTGAGAAACAGCGTAAACAGCTTCATCTTGACCTATAACTCGATTATGAAGCTCTTCCTCCAAATTAAGCAACTTATCTGACTCTGCTTCAGCTAGCTTCATAACAGGAATGCCAGTCCAGTCAGAAACTATTCCAGCAATACACTCTCGAGTAATATCAGTATTGTTCATTCCCTTTTCATTCTTCCACTCAGTCTTTACCCCTTCTAAACGTTCTTTAATACTTTTTTCTTTATCCCTTAACTTAGCTGCTGCTTCAAACTCTTGGGCTTTAATAGTTGCTTCTTTTTCTTGTTGAATTTTTTCTAATTCTTTATCCAACTCTTTTATCTCACTTGGAGCAGTATTCTGTTGTAACCTAGCTTTTGAACCTGCTTCGTCTATTAAATCAATGGCTTTATCAGGTAGGAATCGGTCGGCAATATAACGATGGGATAATTCTGCTGCTGCATTGATTGCATCATCGGTAATTTTAACCCTATGATGAGCTTCATAGGCATCACGCAACCCTTTTAAAATCTTTTTGGTATCTTCTACACTAGGCTCTTCAACTCCAACTGATTGGAATCTTCTCTCTAAAGCAGAGTCTTTCTCAATATATTTACGATATTCATCTAAAGTTGTAGCTCCTATAGTCTGTAGTTCACCCCTAGCTAAAGGTGGTTTTAGAATATTAGCAGCATCGATAGCACCTTCTGCTCCTCCAGCACCTACCAATGTATGCAACTCATCAATGAATAAAACAACATCTCCAGACTCTTTGATTTCATTCATTACTGCTTTTAGTCTCTTTTCAAACTCTCCTCTATATTTAGAACCTGCTAATAAAGAACTTAAATCTAAGGCCAATACCCTTTTATTCATTAAGGTTTCAGGAACATCACCTTCTACAATCTTTTGAGCTAACCCCTCGACAATTGCTGTTTTTCCTACACCTGGTTCACCAATCAAACATGGGTTATTTTTTTTGCGACGACTTAGAATCTGGATTACTCTTTCTATCTCTTTACTCCGTCCAATTACTGGATCTAGCTGATTCTCACTAGCTAATTGAGTTAAATCTGTACTGAATTGCTGTAAATTCTTTGAGCTAGTTTTAGGAGAATAATTCCCTTTTCCACTAATATTAGTCCCCCCTAATAATTTAATAATTTCTGATTGGATCTTATTGAATTCTGCACCTTCTTCATTTAAAACTCGTGCAGCTATTCCTTCTCCTTCTTTAAGCAGTCCTAGTAATAAATGCTCTGTTCCTATATAGTTATGACCTAAACGCCTTGCTTCTTCCAAAGATAAATTTAAAACTTTCTTGGTTCTAGGAGTAAAAGGTAGATTATTATCACTAACCTCTTCTTTCCCTTTTCCAATCATCTCTTCTACTTTTTTTCTTAATTGCTCTAAGCTAAAACCACTGCTTTTTAAAGCTTTGGCAGCTATTCCTTCTCCTTCTTTAATTAAACCTAACAACAAATGCTCTGTTCCTATATAGTTATGATTAAATCTCTTTGCTTCTTCTTGAGATAACGCCATTACTTTTCGAGACCTGTCAGTAAATCTACTAAAAATCATTTAACTCCCTCCTCACTGTAACCTTTCTCTTATCAATTGTGCTCTATAAATATGTCTATCTTCTATTGTCATCTCTTCTCCTTTAAGCACCTGTAGAGTAGCCGGTCTAATAATTACCATGAGCTGATTTAAAATCGTAGATTCTATGTCTTCTATTATACCCAAATCAATACCCAATCTTACATTTGAAATAAGCTTCATTGCCTCCTCTACAGATATCTTATAAGCATACTTTAAAGTGCCATAAGCACGATAAATCTGATCTTTTAAAAATATCTCTTTTTCTTTTAATAAGATCTCTCTAGCATTTCTTTCCTGAGTAATAATTTGATGAGTTACTTCTATTAAGTTCTCTATTATCTCATCTTCAGACCTTCCCAAAGTTACTTGATTGGATATTTGATATAAGTTTCCTACCGTTTCGGTTCCCTCACCATACAACCCTCTAACTGCTAAACCTAGTTGAGATATTGCAGATATAAATTTTTTGACCCTATTTACCATAGTTAAGGCAGGTAGATGAACCATTATAGATGATCTTAATCCTGTTCCTACATTTGTAGGACAGGATGTTAAATAACCATACTTTTCATCAAAAGCTATATTGATTTCTTGCTCTAGGTAATCATCTATTTTATCGGCCATCTCCCATGCCTCTTGCAACTGTAAACCAGGTAAAAGAACCTGCAAACGCAAATGATCTTCTTCATTGATCATTAAACTAATAATTTCTTCAGAAGATAATGCTACTGCATTATTGATATTTTTTTCAGATAAATCAGGACTAATTAGATGTTTTTCTACTAGCATATTCCTCTTATTCTTAGACAAATCACCTAATTCTACTAAATTTAAATCAAATTTATTATTATTTAATAATAAATTATTAATCTTACCTATTACTTCTTTTAACTCATCATCACTTGCTTGATTAGTAAATCTAATGTTTTCCAAATTACGAGCTAACCTGATTCTACTACTGATTACCACATCAGAATCCGGCCCTGTCTTTTTCATCCATTGACTTATAACTTCACCAGTCATGATCCCCCTCCTTTCTTATTCACCAATTTCATCTTTCAATTCTTTAATTTCATCTCTAAGCTCTGCTGCTCTTTCAAATTCTTCTTTTGCTACTGCTTCATCCATTAACTTTCTAAGTTTTTTGACCTTTCTTTTAGCCATTACTTTCTCTCCAGCCCTTTTAGGTATCTTTCCTGTATGTCTGTTATTTCCATGAATTCTTCGTAAAACTTTATCTATCTTGTCTGTAAAGGAGTTATAGCACTCACTACAACCTAATCTACCACTTTTACTAAATGTGTCATAAGTCAACTCACAAAATTCACATTTAATGTTGTTATTTGATAAATTAATTTTATGGTGAGGATGAAACTGATTATTTAATAATCCAGTCAATAGATTATTAAAAGAAAAATCAAGACCAAAATCTAAGTCTCCAGTTATATGAGCACATTCTTCACAAAGATATATGTCCTCTTTTTCTCCATTAATAATCTTACTTACATGTACTTTTGCATCATTCTCTTGACAGTTTTGACATAACATATACTCACCCCTTTTCTCTTAACAAAGTCTCTAAGACATTTTTAAGCAATCGAGCCCTTACTTTATCCCTTGCCGGCAAGCTTAATCCTATACTATCTCTATTGACCATGGTTTTTAATAATGACTTTTCTGAAAAACTTATAATATCTTCTTCAAATAATCGTTCTATTATACTAAAAGATTGTTTTTGATTAATATAATTTCCTATTATATTGTATAATCTATTTATTAGATTTTGATTAATATCTAAACTAAGCTTTGTAATTTTAATATATCCATTTCCACCACGATAACTCTCTATTATATAACCTCTTTCAACAGAAAATCTAGTTTTTAAAACATAATTAATTTGAGAAGGTACACACTTAAATTTATCAGCTAATTTATTTCTTTGGATTTTTATAGTGCTATTAGCTTCTAATAAACTTTTAATATAGTCTTCTATATTATCAGAAAGACTTTTCATACCAATCTCTCCTTAAATTGACTTTTCTGACCTACTCTGACCTTTATCTATATTATATAATAAAAACAGTATAAAAGTACAAATCCTATTAGGTCTTATTAATAGCAATTATTATTAATTAGCTCTCTCAGATTAATTATTACTTAACTTTATACATAAAATCTTTTTATAATATTAATAATTAGTATTCAACAGAAAAAAATATATATACAAATAAAAAAAGATACCTTAAAAATAAGGTATCAAAAAATAAAAAATGGCTCCCCGAGCAGGACTCGAACCTGCGACTCGATGGTTAACAGCCATCTGCTCTACCAACTGAGCTATCAGGGAACACTACGATTCTGGCAGTGACCTACTCTCCCACAAGGCTG
>Ga0163224_100032_pt1 | contig 21448 bp, 16 predicted proteins | sample MSEWel2016_03_03_FD_113141 | JGI IMG/M metagenome (GOLD analysis project Ga0163224, IMG submission 113141) | Subsurface microbial communities from deep shales in West Virginia, USA - MSEEL Well Study Marcellus 5H_2016_03_03 ... | reverse complement strand
TTCTCATAAGCCTTAAAGAATGGATAATACATTACTCCAGCTAAAGCTGCTAGAACTATTACCAAAACCCCTGCTTTCCAATCAAGTGTTGATAAAACCGCTCCAATTGGTGCTGGCGTAGTCCATGGAGGATTGATAAATGCCTTTCCAACCCATCCCCATTTAACTATAAAATAAGCTATTACACCTAAAATCGGTTGAACAAATACAAAGGGAATAAACATAATTGGATTCAATACCAGTGGTGAACCAAAGATAACTGGCTCATTAATATTAAATAAAGCTGGTAATAAACTCAACTTACCTACACTTTTTAATTGCTTAGAACGGCTTCTTAAATATAGGAATACCAATGCTAATGTAGCACCTGAACCTCCAATTATTACAAAATAAGACCAAAATGGTGTTGTATAAACATATTGCATCGGTTCTCCTGCTACACGAAGCTCTGCATTTCTCATCCAGTTCTGATCTAAAAAGGCTTGTTGAATAGCTCCTACAGTTGCTGCACCATGAATACCAGTAAACCATAATAACTGACATAATGTAGCAAAGAAGAATACTCCAAAGGGACTATCTACAGCCTTTACTGCTGGTGCCATCATCGCCATAATAGCTTCTGGTATTAACTTACCTGTTGCACCTTGAATAATTAAACTAGCACCATAAAAAACTGCCATTAAGATAAACGCTGGTATTAGAATAGCAAAAGAGCTGGCTACTGCTGGTGGAACACCATCAGGCATCTTTATTTTAATCTCTTTCTCTTCTAAAATCCTCAGCATTTCAATACTCAAAATTCCAATGACTATTGCTGTAAATAAACCTTTAGCATCGAGATAAGTCATTGAGAGTGTACCGTTTGTAGCTGGTGCAGAGACTAACAAATAACTCATCAGACCCATTCCAACACTTGATAGCTCATTTAATTTATAAGTTTTAGCTAGACTATAACTGATACCAATTACTGCAAATATACCCAATAAGGCCATTGTCATTTGGAAGGGCATCATGATAGCGTCACCATGATTAGTAGCCCAAGTATTCCATGCCAATAAGAATTTCATAAGAAAATTAGAATCAGGACCCACTTTGCTAGGATCTACTGGTGGAAACCTTAGAATTAATGCTGCACTTCCTACAATTGTAAAAGGAATTGTACTAATCAAGCCATCTCGAACTGCTTTTAAGTGTCTTTGGTTGGCTATTCGCCCCATAACTGGCATAAATTTATTATTTAAAAAATCATAAAATTTATTTTTTGCCATATTAAAGCCTCCTATTATTTTTTTAATAGCTTATAAACTTAGAGTATTTATGCTTCTAATCTTTTCTTATAAACTTATAAATAGCAATATCACCCTATATATTTACTTAACCATTTCTAAAGCCTGTTGCAAAACCTTATCTCCATTTAACATCCCATATGCTGCTGAATCAATTACAGCTACTGGTATCTCATATTCAGCTGCAATCTTCTTAAATTCAGCCTCTTTGTATCTAATTTGAGGACCTAATAAGACAACATCATAATCATTTACGACATCTGCAAACCCGTCCATTGCTTCTGCCTTAATAGATGCTTCCAAACCTCTATTTTTAGCTGCCTCTTTCATCTTCTCTACCATTAAGCTAGTACTCATCCCAGCACTACAAGTTAATAAAATCTTCATGAAATCTCCTCCTTTTAATTTAATAATCTAAATTAAGATTTTTTAATATATTCTTATGTAGATATGTGGATTTAAAACTTGAATTTCTGCTTTAAATTCATATATCCAGTATTATAAACTTAAATTTTTAGCAAGAACTATTTGCATTAGATCCTTAATGTCTTGTAGCCACACCATAAACAAATAGTTCTATACTAGTGGTCTAGACCTCGTTCTTAGATAAAAAATATTCTTCTAGCTATAGGTATATCAATCTAAAACTGACTACATTTTTGGCTGTCCCTCATCAGCTCAAAAAGTTGGCTGAATTTTAGATTAAAATATCTAATAATTATAAACTTATGGTTTTAGTAAGAACTATTTTAAATTATCTTCTTAACTTTCACCGTCTTATAATTATATAGTTCTATACTAGTGGTCTATACCACCTGGTTAAATAAAAAAGATTTCTCATCTACAGTTATATTATAACAAGGTTTATTTTTATTTTCAAGTATTTTTTTCTTTTAGTTGGAAAAAATAATATAATTATCCCTCAAAATAATCCTCATATCCTATACTATAACTTGATTTCAGAATAAAAAAGCGTGGAATATCCCACGCCTGAAAGATTACATATAAATATATTTTAGAATAAACAAGAAACCAAATAAAGTTATAATCCAGTGCACATCCTTACCTTCACCATGCAAATACTTTACAATTGGATAAATGATAAACCCCAAAGAGATACCATTAGTAATTGAATAGGTGAAAGGAATTGCAATGAGTGTGATAAAGGCTGGAATAGCTTCTGTCACCTTATCCCAATCTATATAAATTGCATTCTTCATCATCAATGACCCAACAATAATCAGCGCTGGTGCTGTTGCTGCAGCTGGCACGATTGCAACTAATGGTGTAAAGAAGATTGATAGTAAGAAACAAAAAGCAGCTGTTACACCAGTCAATCCTGTTCTTCCACCTTGAGCTACCCCTGTAGCAGACTCAACATAAGTAGTAACTGTTGGTGTTCCCATCAATGCTCCAGCCATCGTCCCTACTGAATCAGCCAATAATGCTCGATTAACCTTAGGTAAGTTACCATCTTTATCTAGAAATCCTGCTTGTTGACTTACCCCAATTAAAGTACCTGCTGTATCAAATATATCTACAAATAAGAAGGAGAATATAACTGGTAAAAGTCCTAAATTCAAGACACCCATAATATCTGCTTTAAAGAAGATCGGTTCCCAACTTGCAAAAGTAGGAGCTTTAATAATAGCCTCTGGTAGTTCTACAATTCCAAAAGGAATCCCTATCAATGTAGTAGCCATAATCCCAATTAAGATAGCTCCTTTAATATCACGAGCCATCAAGACAATAGTAATGATAATGCCAAATAGAGCTAATAGGGTAGTAGGGGCAGTTAAATCTCCTAAGTCAACCAAAATAGCCTGACTATTAACTACAATCCCTGCACTCTCCATACCTAACAAAGCAATAAATAGCCCCATTCCTGCACTAATTGCCAACTTTAAATTTTTCGGCATAGAATTAATAATCGTCTCTCTTACCTTAGTTACACTTAAAATTAAGAAGATAATACCTGAAACAAAGACAGTTCCTAAAGCCTGTTGCCAGCTAAGACCCATCTTTAATACTACTGTATAGGTAAAATAAGCATTAATCCCCATTCCTGGTGCTAAAGCAAAGGGATAATTTGCAAAAAAAGCCATACATAAAGTACCAAAGGCTGCAGAGATAGCTGTAGCAATCATTACTGCTTCAATAGGCATTCCTGTTGCTGAGATTATACTTGGATTGACAAAGATAATATAAGCCATCGTCATAAAGGTCGTAATTCCCGCAAAAATCTCAGTCTTTACGTTAGTGTTATTTTCTTTTAATAAAAAGATTCTTTCTAATAAAGCAGTCATTAAATTTCCCCTCCATTTATTATTGTTCGTTTTTTATTGTGTTTTTTCTTCAAACCGTTATTAATGTTAACATATAACTTGGCAATAGTCAATAATTAAACTAATTTTTTATAAAATTATATAGAATACGTTCGTCTTATGAGATTATTTAAAGTATTTAATGATTAAATTATGAAAAAGAATAAGAGGATGGTAGCTACCATCCTCTTATTGAACAAATTCGACTAATATTTAGTTGTTTATAGAAGCATTTCAGCCAGTAGACTCCTTTATATTAGAGCGGAGATTAATTCCTTAAAAGATATATTGGGCTAGATATATAATCCCTGTTAAGGAGATAGTACTCAATAAGGTTGTTGTCAGCACAACTTGAGAAGCAAAATCTGGCTCATTATTAAATTCTACCGCAATCAATGCCGTACTTACAGCTGTCGGTACTGATGAAGAGATAAACAATACTTGAGCAGTATTACTATCTATTTCCAATAATAGAATCAATAAATAAGCTAAAATTGGTCCAATCAATAATCTAGTAAAGCTAGCTATATAAACATCTAAATCCTTGAAATTAAATTTAGTGGCTGTTAATTGAATCCCTAACATAAGTAATGCTATTGGAATCATCCCATCCTTCATGTATAAAATAGCAGGCCATAAGAAGGATTCTGTAGGATTATAGGGTACTGCTTTAAATATTAAAGCTAAAGCAATTGCATAGACTGTGGGCATACTAAAGATTGTTTTGAGATTCTCCTTATAATCCATCTGTCCCCTTCCAGCATTATAAAAGCCTAAAGTATTGGTTATCAAGGTCTGTACAAGTAAGACCATAATCTGTACAGAGATAGCATAAGCCGCAAAGGCAGTCCCCCCAAAGACTAAAGAGATAAGAGGAAGAGAAAAATTACCTGAATTATAGAACATAATAGCATTTTTAAAAGCACTCTCCCTTGCTATACTATGTCCTCGCAACTTGGCAATTATAATACTTATTAAAGCAAGGGCTACAAGAAAGAGTGTTGCAAATAATAATACCTTCAATAGTCTTGTATCTATCTTGGTCTCATAGATCTTTACAAAGATTAAAGAAGGGATGAAGATATAAAAGTTGACCTTACTTAAAGAGTTAATATCCAATTCAAATTTTGTAGCCAGCATATAACCTAAAACAATTATCAGAAAAATCGGTGATATATTATTAAATAGTACAAACAAAAAGACCTCCACTTGTCTTCCTCCTTATTATTCTAATAGCTTCTTATCGATAGACAGCTTAAGCAATAATATTATAAGTTCAAGATAAATGTATATACCCCTTCTACATAGATATAGAGAGAAGGACTTACCTCAAAAACTCAAGATAAGTCCCCTCTCTAAGCTTAGTTTTTATCTTCTACTATTATTGCACCATTACTTGCTATAACATCTTTATACCAATAGAAACTCTTCTTTTTAATTCTTCTTAAGTCTTTTAGATCAAACTCTTCTCTATTGACATAAATAAATCCATAACGCTTACTTGAACCTTGATGAGTACTAACCAAATCTATTGCTGACCATGGACAGTAACCAAATAATTCAACACCATCAGTGATTGCCAATTGGCATTGTTTAATATGTTTTTTAAGGTATTCAATTCGATAATCATCATTAACAACATCGCCTTCTTCTAATTTATCAAAGGCACCTAACCCATTTTCTGTTACTATTAATGGTAGATTATAACGACTATAGATTTCACGTAAGGTAACACGGAAACCAACAGGATCAACCTCCCAACCAAACTCAGTCTTCTCTAAATATTGATTGGTGTGCCCTTTATAAACACCTTGTTCACCAATTACAATCTGTTGATCACCAGTACTATTTTTAGCATCATCATTACCTCTACTTGCTTCTACAGTAGCTGTACTATAATAGTTAAAAGCAATAAAATCTGGTCTAGCAGTAGCATCTGCTAATATCTCCATATCACCCTCTTGAATCTCTGGGACATAGCCCTTCTCTTCAAAATAGCTCCAAGCAACACTATTATAACGTCCAAAGCATGCCATATCTAAGTATAACCAGTTTCTAATCGCATTGAAGTTATTGGCTGCCAAAACATCTTCAGGCTTAGATGTAGCTGGATAAACAGCAGATATATTCGGTGCTGGACCAATCTTAGCACCATCTAAGATCTGGTGGCATAATATCATCGCCTTTGCTTGAGCTAACATCATATGGTGGTTCTGTTGATATAGCTCCTTCTCTGGATTTTCTAAATTAGAATCTAGTGTACCAATAGCATCTCCATGGAGAATCATCATATTCTGTTCATTGATTGTTAACCAGTATTTAACCCTATCACCAAAGTTCTCATATAATGTCTTAGCATAGTTTGCAAAGGCATCGATAGTCTCTCGATTAGACCAACCTCCCTTATCTTGTAAAGCATAAGGGAGGTCAAAGTGATACATGGTAACAAGGGGTTCGATATCATGAGCAATCAATTCATCGATTAAATTATTATAAAACTCAATACCTTTAGGATTGATCTCTACTGTTCCTTTTGGATAGATTCGGGTCCAGGCAATAGAAAAGCGATAGGTTTTAAAGCCCATCTCAGCCAATAAAGCAACATCCTCTTTATAACGGTGATAGTGATCACTTGCTACTTTAAAGTCTGTTACTCCTTCTGGATGTTGAGCCATATCGATAACTGAAGGTCCTTTGCCATCCTCATCCCATGCCCCCTCTATCTGATATGCTGAGGTCGAAGCCCCCCATAAAAAGTCATCTGGAAAAGATTTTAAAGATTCATAATACACAAAGCATTCCTCCTTTTGAAATTTTAGATATATGTCATTTCATCTAATATCATAAAAATTTTTAAATCTAATTTATTACTCTCCAAAGCCACTCTCTATTAATCCTACTAATTGGTCAACAGCACTTTTATTATCGGAAACAATCTCAAGGGTATCACCGTAAGCTACGCCCAAGCTCATAATTCCCATAATACTTTTAGCATTAATCACTTTGCCACCCTTTATAATATTAATATCTTCCTTAAAACTATTAGCCAATTGTACCAGCATACTAGCAGGACGGGCATGTATCCCCGTTTCATTAACTATTTTGATCTCTTTAGTTGCCATCACATCATCTCCCGTTATCAATTAGATTTGAAGTTTCTTTAGAGAATTGACATAAAAGGAAAGGCTTATCTTAAATCTAAAGATAAGCCCCTCTTAAATATAATTTTATTACTAAACTATTTCACTCTACCAGATTCAACTACAGCTTTAAATTGAGGTAGATAATCAATATTCTCTTTGATAATATCATCTAATAATGGTTTAGCAATACTACTTTCTACCAATGGATGGATCACTAATGCTTGTAATGCAGCGTCATAATCTCCATAGACTCCTGCCTCTACAGCTAAGGCTTCATACTCATTTACTACTTGTAATAAACCTTTTACTTTAGAAGGGAGTGGCTTAACATTTAATGGATGTGCACCTTCTTTATCTACATAACAGGTTCTTTCGATTGCTGAATCATTTGGTAAGCAATCTACTGTTCCATTATTTTGGATATTGACATAGTGGATTGTTCCTTTATCATTGTAAATTGCACTGATTAAATCACAGGCAGCATCTGAGTAATACTGACCTCCACGCTGTTCTAATTGTTTTGGTTTCTCTTTTAAATTTGGATCTTTATATAATTCAAATAGTTCTGCTTCTACTTTTTTAACTACCTCTCCTCGAGTTCCCTTAGTCTTAGCAGACTCTATCTCTTCTTCTAGCATCTTAGCTGTTAGATAGTAATATCTATGGTATGGACAAGGCATCATCCTTAGTGACTTAAGCAAGTCTTCTCCCCAACCAAAGTCAGGTACATTTTTAACCTCTTGCACTTGACCTGAAACTAATTTTTCGAGTACCTCATCGATCTTACTTTCACCTTTATAGATAACATCTCTACCCCAGACGAGGTGATTTAATCCTACTAAGTCCATCCTTACATCTTCTCTGTCTACACCTAAGATATCAGCACTCATCATATGCATCTTAACTGGAACATTGCATAGACCAATAGATTTTACATTTGTATGCTTATTAACAGTCTCTGCAATAATTCCACTAGGGTTGGTGAAGTTGATCAACCATGCATCTGGTGCTAGCTCTTCAATATCCTTACAGATATCTAAAATCACAGGAATAGTTCTCAAAGCTTTAGCTAATCCACCTGCTCCTGTAGTCTCTTGACCGATACAATTATATCTTAACGGAATCTTCTCATCTCTGATTCTTGCATCTAATAATCCCACTCTAAATTGAGTTGTTACAAAGTCTGCATCTTTGATAGCTTCTCTTCTATCTAGAGTTAAGTGAATCTTCATATCTACTCCAGCCTCTTCAACCATTCTTTGAGCTAAAGCTCCAACGATATCTAACTTCCACTTACCTTCTTCAATATCTACTAAATATAAATCTTTAACTGGAAGCTCATCATATCTCTTAATAAAACCTTCAACTATCTCAGGAGTATAGCTACTTCCTCCACCAATAGTTGCTACCTTCAAGCCTCTTTCAGTTGCCATTAACAATCACCAGCCTTTCTAAGGTCATGAATCTCTTTTTGCATCTTAATCATCTCTGTGACTAAATCCTTAGTTAAGGTTGCAGTAGCTAAATGGTCTTGAGCATGAACCATTAAAATACCTACCTCAGTCTTCTCCCCCTGCGCTTCTTTAGTAATTAGCTCAGTCTGAATATCATGTGCCTTATGGAAAAACTGATTACACTCTTTTAGTTTTGCCTCTGCTTCTTCAAACCTACCTTCTCTTGCCAAACCAAGGGCTTCAAAAGCAATCCCTTTGGCATTACCTGCTTCCGTTATGATAGTAAAGATTATCTCTTCAGAACTCATCTTATCTCCCCCTTATAAACTTAATAACTTGTAGCCTTATAATTTTATTGTCTTATAAAATCCTAACCTTATATTAATATAATTTTAATTTTTAATTTCATATTATGCAGTTACTGTTTGTTCATCGCCAGCTTCCATAGCTGCCGCCTCTTGTTCTTGTTGAACAAGTTGCTTTTCATAGGTTTTAAAGAATGGATAATACATTAAACTTGAGAGAACAAATAATACTACTACCCAAACTGCAGCACGCCAATCCATTGTAGCCATAAAGGCTCCAATTGGGGCAGGAGTAGTCCAAGGTGCTGTAGCAAAGGCTCTTCCTACTAACCCCATATCAATTGCAAAATAAGAAAGCACTCCTAAAATAGGTGATATAAAAACAAACGGAATAAACATTATTGGATTCAATACTAATGGTGCCCCAAAGATAATTGGTTCATTGATATTGAATAATCCAGGTAATATCCCCACCTTACCAACACTGCTAAGCTGCTTAGATTTACTTCTTAACATCATAAATGCTAAAGCTAGAGTTGCTCCTGAACCACCAAGACAGATAAAGAAAGCCCACATTGGTCTTGTATAAGTGTATTTCATTGCTTCTCCTGCAATACGAAGTTCAGCATTTAAGTTCCAATTCTGAATTAAGAAAGGAGTAAGAACAGCTCCAACTGTTGAAGCACCATGAATACCAGCAAACCATAATAATTGACATAAAAGTACAGTGAAAAAGACTCCAATTGGACTATCTACAGCTCCTACTAGTGGTGCCATCATTGCCATAATTGCTTGAGGCAGAATCATACCAGTTGCACTTTGTACGATTAAACTTAATGCATAAAAGATAATTATTAACACAAATGCTGGAATCAAACTAGCAAAAGAGTTAGCTACTGCTGGTGGTACACCATCTGGCATCTTGATCTTAATATCTCTATCCTCCATAAACTTAAGAACCTCTACAGAAACCAACCCAACTATAATCGCAGTAAATAAACCTTTAGCATCTAAATATCCCATTGGTAATGCTCCATTAGTTGCTGGTGCAGCAACTACCAAATAGGACATTAAAGATAATGTTGTCGCACTTAATAAGTTCAATTTATAAGTCTTTGCCAAGTTATAAGATATACCAATTACTGCAAAGAGTCCTAATAAAGCCATAGTCATATTGAAAGGCATCATAATTGCATCACCATTGGCATCTGCCCATGTCTTCCAAGCCAATAACATCTTAATAAAGAAGTTAGGATTTGCTCCTACCTTACTTGGATCAATCGGAGGAAATCTTAAGATCAAACACATACTACCTAAAATCGTAAAAGGAATTATACCGATCATTCCATTTTTAACAGCTGATAAATGCCTTTGGTTTGCCACCTTACCCATCACAGGCATCATCTTGGTTTCTAAGAAATCAAAGAATTTATTGTTTGCCATATTAAAAACCTCCTTTAATTTTCAAGACAATTATGATATAATCTGGAATATAATTATTTTTTTATCAGTGTATCTTCCGTCGACCCCTTAAGAAGACAGAGGATACGCTTTTTACTATATTAACCTATAAGTTCTATAGCTTGATCTAAAACCTTTCCTCCATTTACCATTCCATAAGCTACTGAATCAATTACCTCCACTGGTACATTATTTTCAGCACCAATCTTCTTAAACTCAGCTAACTTATATCTAACTTGAGGTCCTAATAATACTACATCATATTCAGTTACTAAATCTACAAACTTATCTACTGATTCTGCTTTAATAGTAGCATCTAAACCTCTCTCTGCTGCTGCCTTTTTCATCTTTTCCACCATCAAACTAGTACTCATTCCAGCTGCACAAGTTAATAAAATTTTCATTATTATCTTCCCCCTTGTTAAAATAGTTTTTTCTTAATTCATTTATTAAAAACTTGTTAATATAATTATATTAAGCCCATAATTAAACCTTTTTATCACCTCCACTAAGTCAATTATTAATAAGTCAATCTAATGAGGTTATACACTTATTTAAGTTATAAAGCCCTTATAAAAAAAGAACCTACCACTGACATTTTAAAGTTAATGTCTAGAGGCAGGTTCTTATTTTATACTTATTATAATCTTATACCCTAAATATTTAATTAAACACTAAGCATAAACACCTATACAAGAATAGATTCTGTTGATAAAATTTAAAAACAATTTGGGTATAGAGGTCTATACCAAGGAAAAAGTAAAACAACTAATTCTTCATCTTATTTAATTTAATTTTAACATAAAAAAATCAATTTTACAAGAGGTTTCTATTATTTTCTTAAAAATAGATTATTTTTTAATTATCAAGTTGAATTAGCTTAATATATTATAATAAACTCTTATAAAACTTAATTTCTTAACAACTAAGTATTAACAAACTTATAAACTTACTATATAATACTCAATTGTTTAAAATTAAATTAGATAGCTATACTACTTATTATTCAACTTATTCAGCTATTTTTGGGTATAGTGGTCTATACCAGTTTTTATTAATTTTAGTATATCAAATTTAATTCATCTTTGCAAGAGGTTTCTTATTTTTATTCCCTAATCTTTCTTAAAGCATTCAGATAAGCAATCCTCTATTAAATTATACAGCTTCTTTTGATAGGCTCTCCTCGATAGATACCTCTTTTACTTTAAATTCCTTATTAATTATTATAGTTACTAATAATATTGCTATGACAATAGCAATTATCCCTATACAAGCATACAGAAGAACTCTAACTCCAAAATAATCTATAGCCACTCCTCCTAAGGAATTTGCTAAAACTCCACCTAAGCCCAAATAAGAACAGGTAGCAAAGGTTTGTGCTGTTGTCTTTAAGCTATCAGGAGCAATTTGATTGATTGAATATCTTACTGTCGGTAAAAATACAGCAAAAGATAAGGCCTGTAGCATTCCAACACCAATAATCATCGCTGGAGAAGTTGCTAATGACAATAAAGTAAGCCTAACTATATAAAATATTGCTGAAAACAAAAGTATAACTCTATAATTATACTTGATAATAAACTGCTTAGATAAAAGCAGCGTAGGTACTTCACTGATCGCAATAAAAAAAAGAGCTAGCCCCTGATGGCTAGTTGTCCCTCCTACATTCTTCAAAAACATTGGTAGAAAACTTATCATAATTGTATTTGGCATAAAGATCAAAGTTGCTATAATCAGCAGATAAATATATTCAAAGTTTTTAAATAATAAAAATGGATTCACCACTACTGATTTTTCATTTTGGTTAGCTGTAAGCAAGTCTTTTTGATAACCATCCTCTATTTTAGAAGCTATAATAATTATAAGAAGTGATAGCAGTGGATAACCTATAAAAATAATATTCCAACCATACATCTGAATCACCTTTCCAAAGATAACAGCTATTAAAGCAAATCCCAAAGAACCCCATGCCCTTGTAAAGCCATAGTTCTCCCTTAACTCAGTTGAACTCTGTAAAATCCAACTATCAATTATAGACTGCTGAGCTGTCCACAAAAATCCTATTCCACCCATAGCAAGCATAATTAGATAAGCATTTTGATAATAGGGAAATAATAATATAATCAAAGCTATGATAGTTATACAAAAGATAAAGACCCTCTTTATTGTCCTTTTCAAATCACATATATATCCCCAAAACAACTGCCCAATTAATCCCATCAAGGTCATTATTGATAAAAATAGACCTATATTTGTACTACTGTAGCCCTGTTCGCTAAAATAAAAGACATAAAATGAAGCAAAAGAGCTCCATGTACTCCAAAAAGCCCATTGTAGTAAAGCAAATTGAATCTTTTGATTTCTTAAAAAAAGCAACAATGACAGCCCTCCCCTTCACCACTAGATATAATAATACTAAATCAATTGTGCTGCCTCTTGATCAACTAAAATAAATCAGTCAAAGTCTCCATATCAATTACTTCAATAGATTCTACAATTAAATCTGCTTTAGATAAATTTTGATCTCCCGAATTAGGATTCTTAAACCCTATACATTTCATCCCAGCTTTTTTAGCTGCTTCGACACCATTTTTAGAGTCTTCAATTACTAAGCATTCTCTGCTTTTAACCTCAAGCTTATCAGCAGTATATAGAAAAATTTCAGGATCTGGTTTACTCTTGACAAAACTTTCACCACTAGCAGTCTCCAAAAAATATTCCTTGATTTTTAATTTATCTAAGATTACCTCAATAACTTTTACAGGAGAAGATGAGGCTAATGCAATCTTTAAGTCATTCTTCTTTAATTCTTCAAGCAAGTTCATTATCCCAGCAACTGTCTTATCTTCTCTAGATTTTAAGCTCTCTATCAGAATTTGATTCTGCTTAGCTAGTAAATCTTCAACACTCTCTTTAAGGTTATAACCCTCCTTTAATGCAGCCCATATCTCACTACTAGAAGAACCAATAAAAGCGCTATATTCCTCTTTAGACATCTCTATCCCTAGTTTTTCAAAAAGAATCTGCTTGACTTGATAATGAATTGGTTCACTATCAATAATCACACCATCCATATCAAAGATAACAGCTTTCAACTCAGTCATATTTAACACCTCATTTTTAGTTATATGATCCTAGCCCACTAATAATTATTTCAAACTAATTTACACAATATTAATCTTCTCTATTAAAATTATCTCCTTGCTAAAAAGTTACTTGTTTTAATATATACCAAAACTGAAAGGCATAAAAAAGTAACTCCATTGGCAGCAGTAACTGGTAACAAGCTATTACTTATACCATAAATCAACCATAAAAACACACCTATTGTAAGCATAAGTAACCAGCTCCAAGACATATCATCTGTGGATTTTGTCTTCCAAGTTCGAATTACTTGCGGAAAGAAGGCTGCAGTAGTTAAAACAGCTGCAATATTCCCGATCAATTCAAACATTTTAAATCCTCCCTTCAATTATATCATAACCAATAGTTTTTTACCTCGTAGAGTATAGTTAAAAGAAGATACTTATCTTTAAAGATAAGTATCTTCTTTTCATATCTAAATAAAAAGTTATTTTACTCTACCAGATTCAACTACAGCTTTAAATTGTGGTAGATAATCTAGATTCTCTTTGATAATATCATCTAATAATGGCTTAGCAATACTGCTTTCTACCAATGGGTGAATGACTAATGCTTGTAATGCAGCATCATAATCTCCATAAACCCCTGCCTCTACTGCTAAGGACTCATACTCATTTACTACTTGTAATAGCCCCTTTACTTTAGAAGGTAATGGTTTAACATTTAATGGATGTGCACCCTCCTTATCTACATAACAGGTTCTTTCAATTGCTGAATCATCTGGTAAGCAATCTACTGTACCATTATTTTTAACATTAAGATAATGGATATCACCTTTATCATTATAGATAGAACTGATTAAATTACAAGCTGCATCTGAGTAATATTGTCCCCCACGTTGCTCTAACTGCTTGGGCTTAACTTTTAGATTTGGGTCTTTGTATAACTCAAACAGCTCAGCTTCTACTTTCTTAACAACCTCTCCACGAGTACCTTTGGTTTTAGCAGCCTCAATCTCTTCTTGCAACATATTGTCAGTTAAGTAGTAGTATCTGTGGTATGGACAAGGTAGCATTCCTAATGACTTAAGAAGATCATCTCCCCAAGGAATATTAGCCACATTTTTAACTGTCTCTATGTTACCACTAAGAGTCCTTTCAATTACCTCATCAATCTTACTTTCACCTTTATAGATAACATCTCTACCCCAGACAAGATGATTTAGTCCTACTAAGTCCATTCTAACATCATTTCTATCTACACCTAAGATATCAGCAGATATCATATGCATTAAGACTGGAACATTACATAAACCGATAGATTTAACATTTGTATGTTTATTAATAGTCTCTGTTATAATACCACTAGGGTTAGTAAAGTTAATCAACCACGCATCAGGTGCTAACTCTTCAATATCCTTACAGATATCCAAAATCACAGGAATGGTACGTAATGCTTTGGCTAATCCACCAGCTCCTGTGGTCTCTTGACCAATACAGTTATACCTTAGTGGAATCTTCTCATCTCTAATTCTTGCATCCAATAACCCTACTCGAAATTGAGTTGTTACAAAATCTGCATCTTTGATCGCTTCTCTTCTATCTAAGGTTAAATGAATCTTCATATCTACTCCAGCCTCTTCAACCATTCTTTGAGCTAGGGCTCCAACAATATCTAATTTCCACTTACCTTCTTCAATATCTACTAGATATAAATCTTTAACTGGAAGCTCATCATATCTTTTGATAAAACCTTCAACTATCTCAGGAGTATAACTACTTCCTCCCCCAATTGTTGCAATCTTCAATCCTCTTTTAGTTGCCATTAATTCACACCACCCTTTTTAGATTGTTAAAATTTCTTTTCGGGAGGGTCTTATAGACTTATAAGCAGATTGATTATATACTCAACCCTCAAGGTATAGAGGTCTATACCAAACTTCTCAAAAAATTTATCTTCTAGGTATGTTGGTCTATACCACCGATTATTTGTAATCAAATTATACCAGAGTATCTTTTTTATTTCAAGTAATTATTAGAATTATTTTTTTATTTTATCATCTTTAGCAACTCGAAAAACGTTTGCACTAAATAAAAAAACATAAGCACTTCTGCAAAGACTCATCCATAATAAAGTAACAACCACAAATTAAGCTTCTCTATCCTTGATAAATCATTATTATAGAGATTTTTTCTTATTGATTATTGTATATCTATCTCCACGATAGAAGTTAAAACTAAACTCTATTAGTTCATTAGCAGCATATGTCTTTCTCTCACGCTTCAAAATAGGTTGCCCTACCTCTATATTTAAAACCTCACTTAAATATTCATCAGCCAATATAGCTTCAACCTCATCTGTTGCTTCAGTAGGCTTGTAACCTGATTGTTTTAAACATTCATAAATAGAACCTTCAGCTAGATCTTCGTCAAGTAATATAGGGCATAATTCATAAGGAACATAGGATTTCTCTATAGCTAATGGCTCTCTATCTGCTAGACGTAATCTATTGGTAAAGATTACTTTACTCCCTTCTTTAACTTGTAACTTCTCGGCTATTAATTTGCTACAAGGCATTACTCTTTGCTCTATCACCTTATTTTCTGGCTTCATACCCCTTGCTTTAATATGCTCATTAAAACCTATCAACTCTGGAACTGACTCTATCTTCTTTCTTGCAACAAAAGTCCCCTGACCTCGCTTGCGATATAAGATACCTTCTTCTACTAATTCATTAAGAGCTCTTCTGACTGTCATTCTACTTAGTTTAAAGAGTTCACTTAACTCTCTCTCAGAAGGTATCTGCTCTTCAACTCCATAATCTCCTTTTTCTACCTTCTCCCTAATTATATTCTCTAACTGATAATATAAAGGAATTGGACTATCTTCATCTAATTTCATAGATACACCTTCTTTCCATATGTTTTTTATAATTAAAGCTAATAGTAAGACCCATACAAGATAAGCAAAAATAAATTCTTAAATGGATCCTACTAAGAATTTCTGAAAAATTTATTAATTGCTGTATAGACTTCTATACCTCTGTTGATAAAACACCTTGATAATATTTCAATTATATCACTCTTTGATAATTATTTCAATCAAACTATTATAACAATCATTAATTATTCTTCTATATCTATGAAAACATATGATTTATCTATAGATTTCACAAGTTTTGATGGACACTCTTTAATAGAAATATTATCATCAGAAAATTTCCGATAAGCATCGGCCTTCTGTTCACCGAAAAAGAGCAGAAAAGATTCTTTAGCCTTTAGCAGTAAATTTTTAGAAGCACTTATTCTCTTAACAGGAGGCTTAGGAGAGTTATCTACTAAAATATAGGACTTATCCTCTTGTTTAATAGATGGATGATTAGGAAATAGTGAAGCTGTATGACCATCTTCTCCTGCACTTAATAATAGCATATCCATCCTTCCACCATATCGGTTTAGCTCTTCAATATAGCTGTTCAACCCGTAGTCACCCCGATTAGGCTTATAGACAAAAGGATGTAAATTTTCCTCTGCCAACTCCCCACTAGCAAGCAACTCATCTAAAAAAGCTTCTTTAGCAAGCTTATAATTACTTTCATCACTATCCAATGGCACTAGGCGCTCATCAGCCATAAAGATATGTACCTTATTCCAATTAATAGAATACTCCTTTAAGTAAGAGAATACTCCAGCAACAGAACTACCTCCTACAATACCCAAAACCAAATAATCCTTTTCTTGGAGTAATTTTTTAATACCTTCGACTATCTTCTGAGCAACCTGTTTTTCCAGCTCTTCTCTAGCAGCAACTATTCTTTCCATCAATCTCCCTCCTTAATTATATCTTTAATTAGAATATATCTAATATCAGCAAATTATTCAAGTCAAGATATCATAATCATCTAATTTTATTTGGATAACAGTGAGAAAATAATAAGTAATAAATTTACTACTCACTTGTTGCTAACATGTCTGAGTATAGAAATAAAGCGGCACTTTTACAAATAACAAATAATAATGAATATTGAATAAATAAAAAAGTTATCTTTCTAGAGTGTCTAATGATTTTGAACTTAACTATTATTTATGCTTTATTAATTATTCATTGGTTTAAAAAGTGTCGCACTATACCCATTGAGCCCCATTATAAAATCAAACATCTATGTAGACTATAATTGATAATTACTAACTAACTTATGTAAACCTTGAGACATCTCAGCCAAGTCCTCAGCAGACTTAGTCGATTCTTCAGACATACCCTTTACTTCAGCAATTATATCAACTACATCTTTGCTATCAATAACCAGCCTCTTGGCTGAAGATGTGGACTCCTTTGTATGAGCAAAGGTCTCTTCAACTAGATTGGCTATTTCTTGAAATACCAGACCTGTATCCTCAATTAGTCCTTTTCCTTCATCAGATTCTTCTTTAACCCTCTCTACAGCCATTAATCCTAAATTTGATTTCTCCTTGACTTTATCGATTAAATTACTTATCTCTTCAGTAGCCTTAGTAGTATCATCAGCCAACTCTTTGATTTCTGAAGCTACCACTGCAAAACCTCTACCATAATCACCCGCCCTAGCCGCCTCTATAGTCGCATTTAATGCCAATAGATTTGTCTGCTTAGCAATATTAGTAATCATAGTTACTATACCACTAATCTCTTTGGAAGTGGAGTCTAAGCTACTAATAGTAATTTTAGCATCTCCAACAGCTTGATTGATTTCTTCCATCTTTATCGATAAATCCCCAATTCTATAACTTCCTATCTCAACCTTAGAATGAGAGTTTTCAGCAAAACTCTCTATCTGCTGACTACTACTAGCCACTTGCTTGATTGATTTAATAATATTATTGATCTTAAAGTTAGCAGTCTCAACAACTGAATCACCTGATTCTGAAAATACAGATAAATCCTGACTATGCTCAGATATCTCATCTATAATTCCCAATATCTTATCTAATAATTCACTTTGAGATACTATAGCTCTGTTCAATCCTTCTGCTAACTGACCTAACTCATCCTTACTCTTAACCTCTAACTTCTCTCGTAAATCTCCTTGGGCAATTCTATTAAGCACTAACAATATTCTATTTAGATTTCTAGTAATATAATTTGAAAAGATAAGTATGACTATAGCCATTAGTAAAATAGTGACTAAGAAGGTAAGCAGTAATATACTTGAAATCTTCTCCCTATAAGTAGCTATAGTTCGATTGGCCTCTTGAACAATCTGATTAATCTTACCATGATAGCTACTAGAGACAAGCAACAACTTAGTGTCAGGAATGACCTCTACATAACTTAATTTAAACTCTTCCTCTCCTGTTTTAGAGTTACTAGAAAAATAATCAACAAGTCCACCACCAGATTTAGCAACATCAACAAACTCTTGCACTATGTATTTACCCATAGAATCCTGCAACTCCCACTGACTTTCTCCTTCTAAAGTGCTGTCAGCTGGATAGGATACCACCTCTCCTTGATAATTATATATTGTAAAATAATCATCTACATCAGATTGAATTTGACTATTATGGTCTCTGATCAGCTCTTTTAATTCTGATTGATTCAATTTAGAAGAGTTCCGTTTATAAATCTGTGATAAACTATTAGCCATAATTTCAACCCTACTCTTCATATTACTTACCTCTTCTTCTAATAATACATGTTTTAAATTCTCTCGGTTAATAAGCTTTAGCCGTTTTAATTGATGTTGAGTCGAAAGTCCCAATACTAGCATAGCCATTAAAAATGTGCTTCCTATTCCTAATAAGATTTTATACTTTAATCTTAAGTCTCTTAACCTTTGCATCTCTATTACATCTCCTTTTAAAATTATAAGTAAATTAATTTCTTATATTCATTATGCTATAATTAAAAAACTACTAATATATAATGAAAATCATTTTCATTATATATTAGTAGTTTAACATTTTTTACTCATTTATGTCAACATTTTAAAGGATTTAAAAGTAGTTTGAATAAAAAAAGAGTTGCTTTTTAAAAAGCAACTCTTTTTTACTATATTCAATTATCCCATAAAGATATATTTTAGAACGAAAGCCACAGCTAACACGTACATAAGTGGATGTGTATCCTTAGACTTTCCTGTAAACAACTTGATTAATACATAAGATACAACACCAAATACGATACCCTCGGAGATACTATAAGTAAACGGCATAGCAATCATTGTAAAGAATGCCGGAATACCTTCTGAGAAATCATCAAAATTAATGTGTTTTACACTATCAAGCATATAAAAACCAACGATAATCAATGCTGGTGCTGTTGCAAAAGATGGTACTGCCAAAAAGATTGGTGAAAATAATAGAGCCAATCCAAATAATATAGCCGTAGTGAAAGATGTTAAACCAGTACGCCCACCATCCGCTACACCTGCTGCACTTTCAACATAAGTTGTTGTTGTAGAAGTACCAAGCATTGCTCCTGCTGTGGTTGCAATAGCATCTGCAAAAAGTGCTTCTTTAATTCGAGGTAATTTGCCCTCTTCATTCAGATAACCTGCCTTAGAGGATACACCAATTAAAGTCCCTAAAGTATCAAATAAATCTACAAATAAGAATGCAAAGATAACTGCTAAAAATTCAAAAGTAAATACCTTAGCAAAATCAAATTTAAAAGCAATTGAACTGATACTTGGTGGAGCTGAATATAAAGTAGTTGGTATCAAGTTAAATTGCATAATCTCAGGGTTAACCTCATAAATTCCTAATAATTGAGCTAATATTCCAAGTACATAAGTTGCAAATATTCCTACTAAAATAGCACCTTTAACCTGCTTGACAACTAAAATAGCTGTAATAATAACTCCAATAATCGCTAACACCACAGTTACATGAGTTATATCTCCTAATGCGATATAAGTTGCTGGGTCAGCTTTAATTATACCAGCATTTTGAAAACCAATCAGTGCGATAAATAAACCAATTCCTGCACTTACTGCATACTTTAAATTAGTTGGAATCGAGTTAAAAATTGCTTCGCGAACATTGACAAAAGTCAAAATAATAAAAATAATTCCTTCCACCAATACTGCTGTCAAAGCCATCTTCCACCCATACTTTGCTGCCACTGTAAAAGCAAAGAAAGCATTAAGACCCATTCCTGGTGCTAAAGCAAAAGGATAATTAGCTATCAAAGCCATAATCAAAGTACCAATTACTGCTGCAAGTGCAGTAGCTGTAAATAAAGCACCCTTGTCCATCCCTGTTGCACTCAAAATATTAGGATTAACAACCAAAATATACGCCATTGTCATAAAAGTAGTAATTCCAGCAAGAATCTCCGTCTTCATATCTGTTTTGTTCTCACTTAACTTAAACGTTCTTTCTAAGAAACTAGCCATTAAAAATTCCCTCCTACAATTAAGATATTTTATTAGTGTTAAAAACAAAAAATTCCCAAAGTATAATTCCATCTAGAATTAATAACTTGGGATAAAGATGTAGTTTAAAACTAACATCAACATCCCGTAGTCGACTAGTTTACGGCTAATCGGTAGAAACTTTCAGGCCCTATCCCTGATATTATACGGAATTACTTATACTTTTATTTTATTGATATCATTGATTATAAAAATCAATTTAATTTTAACAGATTTAATCATATCTCATATTTACATAGTAATATTAACATAAATCCAAATCATCTTCAAGAAAAAACTAATATTTTTATTTTATTTATTTATTTCGTTCGTGTTTAACTATTTTGTGTGATTATTTTCTTAAAAAGGTGCTATCTGCTAGTATGGCTCTTTCTAAATTTATAATATATGATGAAATAGAAAAAGCCATATAGAATCATCTCTCCTTTCAGTTAATCCTCTCTTTTAATCTAGCCAAATAACCTAATAACTATCATAAAAGATTGACTAACTGATTTATCTATATGGCTTATAATTGAATTAACTTGTAATGAAATTTTATTATAGATGTCCAATACTAAAGTAAAACTTAATGGGTATATTGCGAAATTTTTTACTTTTTAAAAGTTCCCCTCTCTTCATCCCAAGAGAGGGGAACTTTTAATTTTCAACTCGAAAGAAGTGTCGCATTATCTATCTATAACGTCATATTTAATTTTCATTCTAAATTTGCTAATTATAATTTAAATTTATCTATTAACTTTGATAAATCTGTAGACATAATTGCTAACTCCTGTGAGGAACTAACAATCTCTTGAGTAATAGCAGACTGCTGTTGACTGGAAGCAGAGACCTGTTCAGTATTAGCTGCAAACTCCTCAGTTACTGATGCTATATTATCAATAGCACTTTTAATATCATGACTCTTATGATTCATACTATCTATATGAGAAGTTACACTCTGGATAACCTGACTTAATTGTAGTGCAATCTCCTTA